>OIBP01000135.1_pt1 | contig 40030 bp, 35 predicted proteins | sample 1581061 | NCBI WGS metagenome assembly OIBP01 (sample SAMEA3882514, study PRJEB24775) | human gut metagenome | biome: human-associated habitat; feature: intestine environment; material: feces | place: Netherlands | collected 2009/2010 | reverse complement strand
AATACCATGGGACTTCCAATAGTTTCTGCTTGCATCCAAAAGCTTTGGTGTCATTGGCTTTGTAAGATGCTTTCTGCTCACACATTCCCTCACCATAAGGTTGCCATCGGCTTTGGCGATAACAAAATCAGATGTGTATGCCCCTTCTTCCAACCCCTGCAACAATACATTAACTTGGAACGACTTCACCTCTTCTGTTTCCGACAATAGATTTGCATAGGCATATTGAATTGCATCATAAGTTCTATACACTCCCTCACACTTTGCAACTACTCGTTTTGAAACCTTTGCTCCTTTGTAATTCTTTTTCCTCATAAATACCACCTTTCTTTCCAAGGAATATAAGAGTAGGAAAATGCCAAAAACGCAATCCTTGGAAGCCTTGATTTTAGGGCATCCCAAAAACGGATTTTGCCAAAAATGAAATCTCCATATATTCGGGCAACCCTCTTTATCCTCAAAAGGCAAAATCCTTTATCCTCACCTATTTTCTCTTTCAAGGCATTTTAGGACTTCCTTCAAGGTCTTGGCTTGCTCTCTATTTCTTCTCTCTTATCTCTCGATATTCCTCTATTTTCAAGGCTTTCTCCATGGTTTTATACAAAAGAAAAAGACCTCATAGAACGGTTTTTCCGCTCTACAAGGTCTTTATTTTCTCGTTATTTTATTCATTCCCTAGGCTAAAGATTTTTGCCCCTTGAGGATAAAGGGCGTTGCCTTGTGATATTTTAATTATTCAAACTCGATGGTTGCCGGTGGTTTTCCTGTGCAATCATACATAACGCGATTGATGTGTTTTACTTCATTTACAATTCTGCTCGTTGTTTTTCCGATGACATCCCACGGAATTTCTGCGCTTTCGGCTGTCATGAAATCGGTGGTGGTGACGGCGCGGAGGGCGATGGCGTAATCGTAGGTTCTTTCATCTCCCATGACTCCGACGGAGCGCATGTTGGTCAAGGCTGCGAAGTACTGGCCGATTTCGTGGGCGATTCCGGCTTTGTCGATTTCTTCGCGCCAGATCGCGTCGGCGTCCTGTACCATTTTGACTTTCTCGGCGGTTACTTCGCCGATGATACGGATGCCAAGTCCCGGGCCCGGGAATGGCTGACGGAATACGAGGTATTCCGGGATGCCGAGCTCAAGGCCGGCTTTTCTTACTTCGTCTTTGAAGAGGTTGCGCAGCGGCTCGATGATTTCTTTGAAATCTACGTAGTCCGGCAGTCCTCCGACGTTATGATGGGATTTGATGACGGTGGATTCTCCGCCGACGCCGCTCTCTACAACGTCTGGGTAGATGGTTCCCTGTACCAGGAAGTCTACAGCACCAATTTTCTTTGCTTCTTCTTCGAAGACGCGGATGAACTCTTCGCCGATGATTTTACGTTTTCTCTCCGGCTCTTCTACGCCTTTTAATTTTGCATAGAAACGCTCCTGTGCGTTGACGCGGATGAAATTCAGGTCGTATGGGCCGTCCGGTCCGAAGACTGCTTCTACTTCATCGCCCTCGTTTTTACGCAGCAGGCCGTGATCTACGAATACGCAGGTCAGCTGGTTTCCGACTGCTTTGGAAAGCATAACAGCTGCTACGGAGGAATCGACTCCGCCGGACAGTGCGCAGAGGACTTTTCCGTCGCCTACTTTTTCGCGGATAGCTTTGATGGATTCTTCTACGAAGGAGTCCATGTGCCAGTCGCCGGCGCAGCGGCAGACATTGTATACAAAGTTGGAAAGCATTTTCTTTCCTTCTTTGGTGTGCAGAACTTCTGGATGGAACTGGGTTGCATAGAGGTTTTTCTCTACGTTTGCAACGGCTGCTACCGGACAGTCATCCGTATGGGCGATGATTTCGAATCCCGGAGCTGCTTTGGAGATGTAGTCGTTGTGGCTCATCCAGCAGATGGTTTTTTCGGATACGTTCTCAAACAGTGCGGAACTGGTATCTACGGTTACCTCAATTTTTCCATATTCTCTGACCGGTGCTACTTCTACTTTTCCGCCGAGCAGATGCATCATCAGCTGTGATCCGTAGCAGATGCCGAGGATCGGGATTCCAAGTTCAAAAATTTCTTTTGTATAAGTCGGGGAATCCGGCAGATATGCGCTGTTCGGGCCGCCGGTGAAGATAATACCTTTCGGCTGAATTTCTTTGATCTTTTCGATGTCTGTTTTGTAAGAATAAATCTCACAGTAAACGTTGCACTCACGTACACGTCTTGCAATTAACTGATTGTACTGACCGCCAAAATCAAGTACGATAACCGTTTCTCTTTTCAAGAACGTTCCCTCCTGTTTTTTCTTCTGTGCATGATGAACTACATGCGTTTTTTGGGTTTGATGCTAATTATAGTAAAGAAACCGTAAAATTTCAACCCCCGAAGTACAGGAATCGTGTTCTTTTCGCTGTACTTCGGAGGTTTTTCTTTTTTTCGGGTCCTTATTCTCCGATGGTGATGGTGTAGCCTGCCTGGAAGGTTTCACCGGCTTTCAGGTACTGTTCGCCGTATTTGTCTTTTAATTCGCCGTCAAAGCCGACGTTGTCGCAGCGGCCGATCCATGGCTCGAGGCACACGAACGGGGCATCTGCTTTTGGCTTGGACCATACGCCGACGCTCGGGAAGCCTTTGCAGGTGAGAGTGACATACGGTTTTCCATCCACTTCTACGCCGACGCGCTCGACTTGGGTGTTGTCGAAGATCAGGGCGTCCTCGTCGAAGAGGGTTCTGGTGTACGGGATTCTGCCGTCCTGAAGTTTCAGTTTTCTCGGATGTGCGGCATCGACGCCTGCTGTTTCCGGGTCGATCAGGATGTATTCGAGTTCGGTCTCGGTGTGGTTTTCCAGGCCTTTGTTGAAGACGATGTCATACTGTTCCGGAATCATGAATGCAGGATGTCCGCCGACGGAGAAGTACATGTCATCATCACCGGTGTTTTCTACTTTCCAGGTTATGGTCAGGGTTCTGCCGGAGAGTTCCTGGGTTACGGTGAAGGCAAAATCGAACGGGTAGACTTTTTTTGTTTCTTCGGTCGATACCAGGCGGTGTACTGTTTTGTTTTCGGTGTTTTCGATGCACTCGAATTCGTTGTCGCGGGCGAAACCGTGCTGGCCCATCGGGTATTTGACTCCTTTATGGGTGTAGAAGCCGCCGTTTACTTTTCCGACGAACGGGAACAGGACCGGTGCGTGGCGGTTCCAGAAGGCCGGATCGCCGATCCAGACTGCCTCACGGTCAGCCGCTTTATCGTAGATGCTGCTAAGTTCTGCGCCGTGATCGCTGATCTGCACGCGCAGATTTTCGTTTTCCATGGTTCTCATGTTTTGATATCCCCCTGTGTTATTTTTTATGGTTTATTCTGGATAGATGAGACGGGAGTCGTCGATTCCGTACAGGACTTCATCCAGGTATTTTTTGCCGAGGTAGTTGGCCATGGAGAGGTTCATGTCCAGGTAGTTTCCGCAGTCTTTCGGAGATGCGCCCGGAACTTCGCCTTTGAAATCGCGGATGAATTCATACATTTCGGTGACGAGCGGGACGATGTCTCTGGAGGTGTAGTCTCCTGCCAGCAGCAGGTAGAAACCGGTGCGGCAGCCCATTGGACCGAAGTATACGGTTTTGTCTTTCCACTGCTCATGGTTACGGAGGAAGGTGGCTCCGAGGTGCTCGATGGTGTGGACTTCGGCGGTGTTCATGACGGGCTCATCGTTTGGTGAGGTCATTCTCAGGTCAAAGGTGGTGATGATGCTGTCACCTACGTGGTCTTTACGGGATACGTAGACGCCTGGTTTGAGTTTGATATGGTCGATGGTGAAGCTTGCGATTTTTTCCATGGTTGGTGGTTTCCTTTCTTTTTTAATAGCTTCGGAGTTCGTCATCGTCATCGGCGGTGTTTTCAATGCTTTTGATGAGGAGGTCGTAGCTGTAGGTGTCGCTTACTTTTACGGTGACGCAGTCGCCGACTTTATGGCCTAAGATGGCTTTTCCTAAGGGGGAGTCGATGCTGACGTAGCCTTTTAAGGAGTTGCCGCGGACGGTGGTGACGAGTTTGTAGGTTTCTGTCTCATCATCTTCTTCAATGTAAACCTGGACGGTGTTGTTGATGCCGACTTCGTCATCTTTTGAATCATCAGAGATGACGTGGGCGGTTTTGATCATTTTTTCCAGATAGCGGATGCGGCTTTCGTTGCGGTTTTTGTCCTGTTTGGCAGCTTTGTATTCAAAGTTTTCGCTGAGATCGCCCTGGGCACGGGCTTCTTTTACAGCCTCGAGTTCTTTTGGACGGACGACCAGTTTGCGGTAGTCGATTTCTTCCTGCATTTTTTTTATATCGTTTTCGGTCAGTTTATCATACATGATTTTTCTACCTCTTTTCTTGTGAGGTTATTTTAGCACAGAATACGGCAAATTGGAAGTAGGAAGACAGCCACGGTAGAATCATGAGTAGAATCACTTTCTTACGCACCGGAACAGCAAATGTTCCGGTGCTGAATGAACTATAACGGTTCACTCAGCCGTGTCGCTTGGTTTTGAAGGCGGAGTTCCTTTGTTGTCGCTGTTATTTGGCATTTTTCCACCTTCGGGATCGCTCATCGTTTTAACAGACCGGGTTCCGGCGGTGGTGATGATGTCCGTGAGGGTGATCTCTTCGTTGTCGGTACCGGCAGCCAGAGTATACGTTGCGTCCAGTTTCATTTCTGGGCAGGTCAAAACGATGCTGGCGTAGGCTTTTTCAGGTGTGACCGTGAAGAGGGCACTTCCATCGCTGTCTGTCAGTGTGATGGTAGTGTCAGCGGACTGGGTTTCCGTACAGTAATAGGTGATAACGGGCTGGGTGGAAGCTTCGTCAAAGCTTTCTACCATGCCGGCACTGCCGATGGCAGCCAAGATTCCACCGCTCACAATTGCACTTCCGTCGTAATCGAGGGCACTGTCACCATCGCTGGTCGGCCCGTACACGATCGTAGTTCCGCCGGTCACGAGAAGGCCGCCGTTGGAATCAAGACCATCACCATCGGCGGATACGGTCAGGGTTCCGCCGGTAATTTTAATGTAAAGCTCAGAGTTTCCCCCGCCGCCAGGGCCTCCCTGCATCATCTGTGGAGCATCGCCGTCAGACGGAGCGTTCCCCGGATCGAAGTTCTGCGGCGCATTTCCGCCAGACGGAGCGTTCTCCGGATCGAAGTCCTGTGATGGCTGCATATCGCTGCCGTTTTCTGTATCAGGCGGCATTTGCGGAGGTTCCTTTCCGTCTGCCGCACCGGATATGCTGCCATCATCACCGGAGTTTACGACAGCACTGCTATCGTCGTTTGAGCTTGCGGCATTGCTGTCATCGTCACCGGAGCCGGCAGCATTGGCGCCAGGATTTATGGCGTTGGCGCCATCGTCGCCGGAATTTGCGGCATTGATGCCATCGTCGCTGGCGTTTATGGTAATGTCACCGCCGTTGACCACGACGCGTTTTCCTTCCAGGCCTTCGTTGCTTTTTTCAACAAGGATCGTTCCGCCACGAATGATGGTGTCGAGCTCCGCATGGAAACCGTCATCACCGGAGTTTACGGTGATGGTTCCGTCATCGACAACAATGCTGCCGGTTGCATGGAAGCCGTCCTGTTCCGCCTCGATCGTAAAAATTCCACCGGCAATATAGATATTTCCAAGCTCTGCGTTATCCGCATTTTTCGCTTTGACTGCACTGTTTGCAGCATCAATGTCAAAGCTTCCATCCAGAATTTTAAGCTGATCTTTGGCTGTGATCCCGTTGTCCGCAGCGATGATTTTGTAGGTTCCGCCGGTAATCACAAGGTCATCTTTGGATACAATCCCGTGCTTGTAGTCTGCCTCGATGGTCAGACTTCCTGTCCCGTTGCAGACAAGATCTGATTTGGAGAAGATAACGCCGTCTACCGTGTTGTCGTCAATCTGAGTGTACTCGTTTCCACCGCCAAGCGTGTTGCTGCTGTTTTCAGCAAGCGTGATGAAAACTTTGTCCGCTTCGCGAACGTAGATAGCAGCATTTGTCTCACAGTTGATATTGACTCCATCGAGTACGATCTGAACCTTGTCGGAATCGGATGCGTCTACGATAATCTGGCCATCCTCAAGTGTTCCGCTTACGATGTAAACGCCTTCTTCCGTAATGGTAATTGTGCTGCCGTCTGCTTTGGCTCCGCTGCCGGAGACGGTAGCTGTCGTCTTATTAAGTGTAATTTTTACGGCTTCTGATACTTTATAGCTTCCGCTCTTCTCACGGTCTGTGAATTCGGTGTCGATAGTGGATTCGGTCAGTTCCAGGTCAAAATTAATATCGGAAGCACTTTCCATTGCATTTTCCGAATCTGTGCTCTCTGATGTGGCCGCCGCGTTGTCGGCAGATGTTTCGCCGGTTGACTCTGTACTGGCAGATTCGGCATTTACAGAGCTGGAAGATGTCACTGCTGTGCCGCATCCGCCGAAGGCCAGCGATGATGCAAGAAGCAGGCTGACGACTGCGCCGGTCTCTTTTTTTCTGTTTTTTTTCTTTCTGTTTCGATTCATTATAATTCCTCCCTTCCGGTCTGCGCACGACTGCACAGGATTTCAAGGTTTCCGTTTCTGCAGCGGAGCTGGTCAATCATGTTTTTCTCTTCGCCTTCCTCGCGGAATACGATGCGATACTCCAGCTTGAAAAGACTTCCCATATTCGTGGTTTTTACCTGTACAAGCTCGCAACGGGTCAGATACCTGGTAAAGATATCGTCAAAAACACTGGTATAATCAAGGGACTCCGGTTCCAAGATTTCCATTGACGAGCATGATCACCATCTGTACGATCACAGGCATCAGAACAAGCGTGACAGCAAAGCTTTTGGTGCATTCACTTTTGTACCTGTAAACAGCAGCGATCAACAGTCCCAGAATCAGAGACACTGCTGTGCAGGCAAGGAACTGACCAAAGGTGAAGGCGGCGGTTGTTTCTGTAAAAACGGAACTGAATATTGTGTTAAGCATAGCAAATTCCTCCCAGAATTTTTTTATTTTCTTGTCTATTCAGAGCCCCATCTCGATTCCGCTTACGCTACATCGCGATGTTGCTTCTCGCCATATGAAGTTCCAGAAAAACCGCTCATTCATGCAAGCATGATTCGCGATTTTTCTTCTATTTTGCATGGCTCTGAATAGTTACATTTTCTTTTTTTGTGAAGCAGATTATGTTTGAAAAAGGCTTTTCGCAAGCTGTGAGTCCACCCACTGCTTCTTGCTTTTCGCAATGGCCGCAGAGGACTTACCTGATTCAGCTAACGGAATGCTGTTTTTGATACGGTTTGCCGGATATCTGTGAATGGTATGAAAGCTTTTTCTTTTTCTTCTGATTCTTTCTGATTTTCGATCTGATAGGCAAAGCCGTATTTAGAAAATGATGCCGGATAGATTGCAAGATCATCCAGAATTTTGCTGAACCATAGGGGCACAGCACCTGGTGTTTTCACCTCCATGAGATACCAGCCTGGTTCTAAAAGTCTGGTTCCTTCCGTTGGACCGTCAAGACACAGATTGTCGGTACGCCATCGGATATTGGTGTCGAAGGTGACACGAAAGTTCCTGTCTTCCGTGCCGAAGCAGGCGATGCGGTCGTAGGCGATGTACATAGCGGGAGCAAGCCCCCGGTAGTAGTTGCGAAACCAAGTGATTTCGTGGAGAATCTGGCTGTCGAAGCCCGGTTCTGATTTTCCCGCAAGATAGGGAACCGCTTCTGATAATATCATGCGCTCGCGGCGTTTGTAGACGATTCCTTCATATTTTTTCTTTAGTTCTACGTATATGGGGCTGGTCTCTTTGGCCGGACCATAACTGCGGAGTCGCAGTTTTTCTTTGTAGACGGGTTTTTCCAGCGAACGGCGGATGAGCTGGTGATCCGGGGTATCGTAATAGAGGCTGCAGATGGTATCAAGGCCGTATTCATCCATCTGCAGATGACCCGGAAGGCTCTTGCGAAGCTTGCGAGCCATGATCGGGGAAAGCATGTATTTTGTTTCATACCGTTGGAAGGTCATGGGAATCTGTTGGCTTTGCATCATAATCGATTGATCCTTTCGTTTGATTTACTTCCGGAAATGTTTTTTACATTTTTAAGTATAATGAGGAAACTTTAAAGGAACCTTAAAGAATGGACGGAAAATGTGAAAGCTTTGTGAAAAGACGGACCTCTGTAATCCGGATCGCTTTTTGAATACCATATAAAAAAAGAAAGAGCCGTTTCCGGACAAATTCGTTGGAAGCGGATTTGTTCGGAACGGACTCTTGTAGCCGATATGCAAAGTCATGAAACATATAAAATAGGAAAAGCGTCAAAAATCATCTTGGCCAGCGCTCTTTTCTGGACATGAGTGGCGCGAATGGTACATGAGGATGCGTCTGATACCAGTAAGCTGTGGTAGCGACATCATCCTGACGTTCAAAGAGGCCTCCGTGACTGACACCAATCTGCTGCAGGGTTACCTTAAGATCCTTCTCAAAAAGGATAGGATCAAGAAGGTGCCAGCGGTAGAAGCTGCGCTGTGGCATCTGATCATCATTGTGGTAATCATTATGAAGGAAGGTATCGTGGGTAGAGTAGTAAGGATATCCAAGATACGGAGTACAGTACTGATTTTCAACGGTTTGGCCATTTTGCTGTGTTGCAAAGCTCCAGGCACCACCGAAGTAATCTTCTGTTCCGGTTCCGCAGATGGTTGGATAATCCTTGTCTCCATCGATGTAGAATTTCATCTCACCTTCTCCGTACCAGTAGCGTTCGAGGCTGGTCAGTGCAAGATAAGTTCCAACGTACTGGCCTTTCCCTTTGATGTTGTCGAGGACAACGTAGTCTTTTGCCTTTTCCGTGATGCGCTGACGACGCCACTGGGCATGGAAATAGGCAGCATCTTCCGGAACCGTTGTCAGGCAATAGTCGATCTGATAAAAGAAGGCCGGAATCGGCTCATCACACTGATTTTCAATGGTAATACGGGCGTTTTTACGGAACGGCATCGGGAAATAGCTGTTGAAACCACGGGTCGGATTGACAGCAATCGGGACGGAATTTACCTGATAGGAAACACCGAAACCGCAGCAGAAGAAATCGCCAAGCGGACATTCCACGGATGGATCTTCTTCGTCATCCCAGTACATGCGGAGAACAAGATCCCGCAGAACATAGCGGTTGCGTTCACTGGTACGGTCTGTGACGGTGATCCAGATGTGCTGAATGATGCCTTCTCCCTGGATCTCACCAAGTGTTACGGTCTCTCCTGCTTCTATTTTCGGGATACACGGGGAACCTTTTCTGGACGGACCAAGATCGCTGGATGCCATGCCGCCTTTTCCTTTTTCTCCGTTCCGGTTTTCCCAGTTGATGGAACGGGACTGTCCGTTTTTCAGCCGGAAAATATTCTGTAAACCACAATCAAACATCATATATTCCTCCTTTTGTTTTGTTTTCTTTTGTTTTCTTTTGTTTTGTTTTTTCTCTCTTGGAAGCTTTTGATTTCTGCTTTTTTGTGTGTCTGCCTTTCCTACCCTGCCGTCATTTTTCCATTTTTCCGGAATTTTCTTTCTTTCATCCTTTTGCCGGAAAGACTGCTTTAAAACAGATGCCATCTCGTGTCCGCTCTGCGGTGATTTTTCCCTTATATGCCTTTACAATTGCAGCTGCCACGGAAAGGCCGATTCCATAGCCGCCGCTTTCCCTGGCCCGCGACGCATCCGCACGGTAGAAGCGGTCAAAGAGGCGGCTGAGATCACCTTCCGGCAGGGTATCGCAGGTATTCTGCACCGAAAATTCTGCTTTTTTGCCGTTTTTTCGCCAGAAAATGTGGATTTTTCCACCCTCCGGAGTGTATTTAACGGCGTTATCCACAAGAAGAGAAACGAGCTGGTGGATTCTTGCGGCATCTCCTTCCATATGGAGTTCTTCTGCAATATCGCTCTGCAGCGCGATCCTGCCCGGATGTTTTTTGAATTTACAGGAAAATTCAAAAACATCCGACCGGCACTTTTGCATGGGTGCTCGCAGCCGGATGTTCGGTTTGCATTCATTTTCTTTTTTTCTCTGCCCGTCTCCGCAGCAGCTCTTTTGCGCCTGCGTACAACAGAAAATATACCGTCAGAATCATGACAACTATAATCCTGTTATCTTTCAGGCTGAAAAAAGAGGTCACATTGACTGCCGCCAGAAACAGCAGCAGTGACACACTGAGATCAATTTTTTCTTTTCTGTCGGCCAGCACCATTCCTGCGGCCGCCAGAACCAGAAGAACGGCAATTCTTGCAATCAGATTTGCCATTTTGACGCCTCCTTACTGTTTCCGGAAGGTAATTTCCCCGGTTTTATCATCCATACCATCGACGATGGCAAGAGATTCCAGATGAATGCCGCGGTCACGCAGCAGTTTTCCTCCGATCTGGAACCCTTTTTCGATGACAACGCCTGCTCCTACGAGCTCTGCACCGGAATCCTGTACCAGGGTTGCCAGTCCTTCCAGCGCTTTTCCGTTTGCCAGGAAATCATCGATCAGGAGAACTTTGTCTCCTTTTCCCAAAAATTCTTTGGAAACAATGATATCATAAACTCTTCCATGGGTGAAAGATTCTACTTTTGTGGTATAAACATCGCCGGCGATATTTTTGGTCTGTGTTTTCTTTGCAAACACAACCGGAACATTAAAAATTTCAGCCACAACACAGGCAATTCCGATTCCAGATGCCTCGATGGTCAGGATTTTCGTGATCTCCTCTCCCGCAAAACGACGCTGAAACTCTTTTCCGATTTCCCGGAACAGATTGACGTCCATCTGATGATTTAAAAAGCTGTCCACCTTCAGGACATTTCCCTCGCGTACTTTTCCGTCTTTGCGGATTCTGTCTTCCAATAACTGCATTTTTTGAAGCCTCCCGAATTTTTATTATACCCATTGTACTTACTTCTCACTGGAAATGCAAGTCCAAATCCATCAAATTTCGCACTGTCTCAAATTTTATTCATGGCAGCCGCCGGTGTCTCTGCATCAGAGATCCTCTTTCCGGTCCAGATCCTTTAATTCCCACGCGGCTTCGACCCGGAACGGAATTACTGATTCCCAGTGCCGTTTCAGCACCTTTTTCCCGCCGCGGTCGCCGGAAAGTTCTTTTAGTTCTGAAAAATAAGGTTTTGAAAACCACGCCGGATTGCCGCTCTCGCCGCCGCAGAAAACGCAGCCAAGTGGAGCCTTCTGCATCTCCATGGATTCCAGAAAGCGCTCCGCCGTCTCTTCCTTCAGGTACGGCTGATCCGCCGCAAAACACGCACAGGCATCGGCATTTTGCTTCTCCGCCGCCTCGATTCCCGCGCGGATTGTATAGGAAATTCCTTTTTCGCTGTCCGGCGAAAACACCGTCTGCAGACGCCCGGCTTTTACCAGCGGCGCAAGCTCCTCCAGAATCCTTTCATACTGCGTCACAACCAGCAGTTCCCAGTTCTCATGCCTTCCGGCAATTTGGGCCAGCCGGTCCAGCAGATGGCGGTACACCGCCTTTCCATCCAGCGGATAGAGCAGCTTATTTTCCCCGAACCGTCTGCTGTTCCCGGCTGCCAGATAAAGTATCGTTACTCGCATTCTTTTTCCGCAATTCCCATTGCAATCTGCTCGCTCGTGATCGGCAGTTCGCGGAACCACAGACCCGTCGCATTGTAGATTGCATGTGCCAGCGCCGGAGCCGGTGTGTTGATGACGATCTCGCCGATCGATTTTGCACCGAACGGACCGGTCGGCTCGTAGCTGCTCCGAAACTCGACGCGCAGCTTGCCCATATCGAGGCGGGTCGGCACTTTATACTGCATAAACGAATTATTGATCATCTGACCCTTGTCCGTGTACTGGATATTTTCAAACAGCGTCATGCCGATGCCCTGCACCAGACCGCCCTCGACCTGTACGCGCGCAAGGTTCGGGTTGATGACGGTTCCGCAGTCGACAACGGCGGCATAATCGAGAATCCTGACCTCGCCGGTCTCTTTATCCAGCTCGATCTCGACCGCACCAGCCATATAAGGCGGCGGCGATACCGGAGAGCAGTTGCTTTCCGTCGCTTCCAGCGCGATGCCGTTATTGCACATGGCTGCTGTTGCGATTTCTTCCATCGTCATGCTGCTTCCGCTCTTTTCATGCACGACGCCGGTACCGGTAAATTCTGTCTCATCTTCCGGCACGTTCATCCGCTCTGCCGCCAGGGCACAGATTCGTTTCCGAAGCGTCATGCAGGCTTTTTCCACCGCTTTTCCGGTAATATACGTCGTACTCGATGCATAGGAACCGGAGTCATACGGGGACGTATCGGTATCTGCGCCGACAACGGTAATGTCATCCACATCACACTCCAGACACTCTGCCGCCATCTGGGACAGAATCGTATCGCAGCCGGTTCCCATATCGGCCGCTGCGATCAGCATCGTATAGCCGCCGTCGTCGTTGACTTTGATTGTTGCCGATCCGACATCGAGATTGGAAATACAGGAGCCCTGCATCGCCATCGCAATGCCGACGCTGCGCACCTTTCCATTTCCCATATCACGGCACGGATATTTCTCATCCCAGCCAATCATCTCTTTCGCACGCTCCACGCACTGGTCAAGCGCACAGCTGTTTGCCGTTTCGCCATAGTAAGCCGGCATGAACTGTCCCTCACGGACCATGTTCTGCTCCCGGATCCGGATCGGATCGATGCCAAGACGCGCTGCCATCTCACTGACAGCAGATTCTACGGCAAAGATACCCTGCGTCGCACCGTATCCGCGGTAAGCACCGGCTGACATTACGTTGGAATACACAACATCATACGCAAACCGGTAAGCCTCAAGAGATCCATACATCGGAATCGATTTGTGGCCGGAAAGGCCGACCGTTGTCGGTCCATGCTCGCCGTATGCACCCGTGTTGGAAAGTGTATACAGATCGATCGCACGGATTCTTCCGTCCTTCATCGCACCGAGGCGGATCGTTACTTCCATCTCATGGCGCGGTGTGGATGCTGTCTGGGACTCTTCTCTCGTAAAGATCATTTTCGACGGTTTTCCGGTTTTCCAGGTTACAAACGCCGGGAAAATTTCGGCAACCACCGTCTGCTTCGCTCCGAATCCGCCGCCGATTCTCGGCTTGGAAACACGGATCTTCGATTTCGGAATGCCGAGTGCATTGGACAGAATGCGGCGCGCATGGTAAACGATCTGGGTCGAACTCAGCACATTCAGCCGTCCGTAGGTATCCATAAAGCAGTATGTCCGGAACGTCTCCATCATCGCCTGCTGGGCTGCGCGTACATGATACGTATGCTCTACAACCTCATCGCACTCTGCGAGCACGGCTTCCACATCTCCGTTGTGATCTTCCGCACTTGCACAGAGATTTCTCTGATTGTCCGCACCGACCGGACAGAGCGATTTCCAGCTTTCCTCCGGATGCACCAGCAGTTCATTATCCTTGGACTGATGAAAATCCAGAATGGCCGGAAGCACTTCGTACTCTACTTTCAGGAGCTTCCGCGCACGGTCCACGCATTTTTCATCTTTTCCGGCAATAATCGCCACCGGATCTCCCACGTAGCGCACATGCTGATCGAGGATCAGACGGTCATACGGGCTTGGTTCCGGGTAGGTCTGTCCTGCCATTGTAAAACGCTGTTTCGGCACATCCTCCCAGGTATAAATCGCCTCAATGCCCGGAACACGCTCTGCTGCCGTCTTTTTCACGGATTTTACGATTGCATTGGCATGCGGACTCCGCAGTACCTTGACAATCAGACAATCCTTCGGCGCCAGATCATCTACATAAACCGGCTTTCCGGTTACCAGCGCGAGGGCATCCTTTTTGATCACCGGCTTATTCACACTGCAGAGCTGATCGGTTCTTCCCGACCAGTCCGGTTCATAGATATGATTTTCTCTGCTCATGACGCACCTCCCTGCTGCTTTTTCCAGGCAAGGAAATTCAAAATTCCCCGAAGCTGTCCTTCATATCCGGAACAGCGGCAGAGATTTCCCGCCAGATATTCTTTAATTTCTTCCTCACTCGGATCCGGATTTTCCCGGAACAGCGCAATCGCATTCATAATCATCCCCGGATTGCAGAACCCGCACTGCTCGGCGCCCTGTCCGGCAATAAAGGAACCAAATTCTTCTGCTTCCTCCTGCAGGCCTTCCAGCGTATCCACCTTACATCCATTCGCCCGCGCCGCAAGCACCGAACACGACAGCACCGGTTTTCCCTCCAGAAAAACCGTACACAGCCCGCAGTTCGACGTCTCACAGCCGCGCTTCACACTGTAGCATCCCTGGCTTCTCACAAAATCGATCAGGAGCATGTCTGCATCAATTTCCGCTTCCGTCTTCTTTCCATTTAAGATCATCGAAATCTTCATCACTGCTCCTCCTTCTTCTGAATTTCTTCCATACATCTGCGCAGCAGCACCCGTCCCAGATGATGACGATATTCTGCACTTCCGCGCATATTACTGCCATACGTAAACTGATCAGAAATCTCCGAAGCCGCCGCCTTCAGCTCCTCCGCAGATGCCTTTCCAGCCGCCAGCTTTTCCGCCAGCTCCGCCGGAAGCTCTACACGTGCCGCCTTCGCCGGTCTTGCCCCAAGCACCGCACATCCTTTTCCGTCTTCCACCCGCACCGCACACGTCAGCACCGGGAAATCCGTTCTGGAATTTCGATGACTCTGATAAACCGTAACACCCTCATGCTTCTTCACAATCAGCCTTACCAGCACATCCCTGTCTCTCTTTGAACATGCAAACTCCGCCAGCGGCATCCGTCCCGCATGAACCAGCTCCACCTCCGTATCCAGCGCCAGAAACAGCGTCAGCACATCCGAAAATCCAAATCTGCCGAAAATACTGCCTCCCACCGTAGCCAGATTCCGGAACTGCACCCCGACAATACTCCGCACACTCTCCCGTGCCGCACCGTCGGTATAAGCATTCAGCCCCTCATGCTCCTCCAGCTGCCGCAGCGTCACCATACATCCAATCGAAAACTCCTCCTCGGACTCTTCAATCTGATCCAGTCCCAGCCCGGACAAATCAATCGCCGTCTGCACCTGCCTCTGCCCCATCTTCGTCCAGAGCATCCCGCCCAGGATACAGGCGCTTCTCTTCTGATTCAGCTCATACGCCTCCTCCAGCGACCCCACCCGGACATAATCCTTAATCTTAATCATACTTACCCTATATCCTCCATTTTTACTCAATATAGAAGCCCATATATTTGATATTATACCCGACCTGCTCCCCCCTTTCAACTTTTTTCTATTTTTTTCAAAAAAACCCTTGCATTTTCCCTCCACATCCAGTATAATCATTCAATGTCGGAAGTCATTCTGACACAAAACAAAATACATGGACGGATTCCCGAGTGGCCAAAGGGGACAGACTGTAAATCTGCTGCAAATTGCTTCGATGGTTCGAATCCATCTCCGTCCATATGCCGCAGTGGCGGAACTGGCAGACGCCCGGGACTTAAAATCCCGTGGGTAGTGATACCCGTACCGGTTCGATCCCGGTTTGCGGCACGATTAAGAGCTCTGATTCATACGAATCGGAGCTCTTTTTCCATTTCTATTTTTCAACCTTCCGCCCCCACTACCAGCCTCGCCGCCGCCCGTTCGGTCTTGCGTGATGCGGCGGCGAGGCGTCCGTCACTCCTCGCATCTATGCAGTACCACTCCCGATAACGGCAGCAAATCCATCTCCAGTATGCCCGCCGGTACCTCGATTTCTTTCTCCTCCGAAGAAAATCCCACCGCATCCGTCGCAAACACCTGCGTCAGCTTCGCTACCGAACTCCGGTTAATCCCGGTAAGCCACACCGGAATCTCCACATGCACCCTCTCATTCCGGTTATTAATCACCACAATCACCTGCTCTTCCTGATTAAACCGTCCATAAGAAAGCACATTATAATCATGGTACAGAAATTTCAGCGATCCCATCGCCAGCACCGGAAATCTCCGATGCACCGCAATCATTTCTTTATAGAATCGGATCAGCTCCTGATCCTCCTGTCCCCAGGGATACGTCCTCCGGTTATCCGGATCCGTAAACCCGACCTGGCCGGCCTCATCCCCATAATACAGCGTCGGCGCCCCCGGCCACGTCATCTGAATCACAACCGCCTCGCGCAGCACCGCCTTATTCGTATTCTCCGCAGCCGCATACGGCCCAACATTCGCCACACGCCCCACACGATGATTCGTTCTCGTGAGGAACCGCGAATGATCATGATTATCCAGCTCATTCATCGCCGTATACAGCGAAGGCGCATAAAACGCCGGCATATGATACGTCATCGCCCCGATAAAACTCTCACTGTTTCCGAGAAGCCCCTGGTTAAACTCATCACTGTGCTTCTCCATACCCGTGAGGAACCAGGAAACCGGCTCCATAAACGCATCATAGTTCATCACCGTATCCCACTCGTCGCCCTGCAGCCAGCTCATCGCATCGCCGTAGTGCTCAGCCAGAATAATTGCCTCCGGATTCGCCTCCTTCACAACGCGCCGGAACTCCTTCCAGAACTTGTGGTTAAACTCCGGGCTGTGTCCTAAGTCAGCGGCCACATCCAGCCGCCAGCCGTCCGCATTAAACGGCGGAGAAACCCACTTCGCGCCGATGCGCATAATATCCTCCATCAGCTTCTCCGAACCCTCGTAGTTCAGCTTCGGCAGCGTATCATGGCCCCACCAGCCGTCATAAAACTCATTGTACGGCCAGTTATGCTCATTATAAAACTTAAAAAACGTGTGATACGGACTGTCCTGCGCCACATACGCGCCCGGCTCATAGCCCTTTCCGGCCTCATAAATCCGCTCGCGGTCCAGCCACTTGTTAAACGAACCACAGTGGTTGAAAACGCCGTCCAGAATCACCTTCATGCCGCGCTTGTGCGCCTCCTCCACCAGGTGGATAAACAGTTCATTGCTCGCCTCCAGATTCGCCCTGTTCGTCACACGGTCAATATACCGCGTTGCCCGCGTATTGTCCTTGTCGCCCGGCCAGAGCAGATCGCCTTCGTCGGAGACAATCTTTCCGAAATGCGGATCAATATAGTCATAATCCTGAATATCATACTTATGGTTCGACGGCGAAACAAACACCGGATTCAGATAAATGACCTGCACACCGAGATCCTGCAGATAATCCATCTTGTCAATGACGCCCTGCAGATCGCCGCCGTAGAAATTGCGGACATCCATCTGCTCCGGGAAGCGGTTCCAGTCATCCACCTTGTTGACCTGCTCACCGATATAGCTGTACTCTCCCGTCAGCACATCGTTGGACGGATCTCCGTTGCAGAAGCGGTCCACAAAAATCTGATACATGACAGCGCCCTTCGCCCAGTCCGGCGTATGGAAGCCCGGGATAATGCCGAAAGAGTACATCTCCTGCAGCTCTCTTGTGACACCGAGCTTGTTGTAATAACAGACCACGCGGCCTGCCTGAATCTCAAAAAAATAGCGGATCGGCTCATTTCCGACCGGAATCTCGATCTCGTAATAATCAAAACCGTTCCGGACCAAACCGACCTGCATCTGTGCACGGGTGGAACCGCTGATGAAATAAACCGCATCTACATTATTTTTCAGGGTACGGAACCGGATCTTCACCGTGTCGCCCGGGTTCGGCTCAAACGGAATCTGATACTGCGGGGATTCATCGCTGTAGAGCGCATGCTTGTTGAACATCGCCCGCATCTGTGACATATACTGCTGCATTCTTGTTTTATCCATGAACTAACGCCTCTGTCTTTCTCAATCATTCATTCCTTATATTTTACCCCACACCGCCATGTAATACAACCTTTTTCTGAACACATGTAACGATTGTGTTTATTGGATTTTTATACAGTAAAAGAGCCAGCGGGGTACGCTGGCTCTTTTGGAGAAGGTATTTCTCTTATGGGGTGTAGCAAAAACTATATAATGTATTGGGGGGTTTTTACAGTTATTATAGTACCATACGTCCCTCGAAAAGTCTGCACAAATCGCGATTTTTTTTCATTTGATTCTTATTCAAAATAACGATGAATTTTTCCGGCGTTTCGGATTTTCTGTTTTAATTTGCACAAACGCCCGTAAAATCGCAGAAAAAAACCTGCAAAAAACTTTTTTTGTTTTCTATTGCAAATAAAAAGATATCAGATTTCTCCAGAAACTTCCGGTGCTGTTCCTGTCATCTGTGCTTCCTGCTCAAAAATGGCTTCGAATTCAGCACGGCTCAGCTTCTCTTTTTCCATCAGCTGCTTTGCACACTCATGCAGCACATAGGAATGCTCCAGAATAATCTGTTTCGCCTGATCGTGGCATTTCTCGATCATCTGGCGGACTTCCTCGTCGATGGCTGCGGCTACATTCTCGCTGTAGCTCTTCGTATGGCCCCAGTCACGACCGATAAATACCTCGTCCGAGTCGGAATCGTATGCAACAAGACCGAGGTTCTCAGACATACCGTACTTCGTAATCATGGAACGGGCGGTTGCCGTCGCCTGTTTGATATCCTGGGATGCACCCGTTGTGATATCGTCGAAGATCAGCTCCTCTGCCACACGGCCGCCGAGGCATACGGTGATGTACTGCATCATTTTGCCTCTCGTCTGGAACATATCATCGTTCTCCGGCTGCGGCATCGTGTAGCCCGCTGCGCCAGGACCGGTCGGGATAATGGAGATCGTATAGACCGCCTCCATATCCGGCAGCATATGGAACAGGATCGCATGGCCTGTCTCATGGTATGCGGTGATCCGTTTTTCTTTATCCGAAATGACTTTACTGCGCTTCTCCGCACCGATGCCCACTTTGATGAAAGCAGACTTGATATCGGACTGGCGCACAAATCTTCTGCGGTCCTTTGCCGCCATAATCGCTGCCTCGTTCAGCAGGTTCTCCAGCTCTGCGCCGGTGAAGCCTGCGGTCGTCTGCGCGATCTGTTTCAGATCCACATCCTCGGCCAGCGGTTTGTTCTTTGCATGGACTTTCAGGATTTCCTCACGGCCCATGACATCCGGCGGTCCTACAACCACGCGGCGGTCAAAACGGCCCGGACGGAGAATCGCCGGATCCAGGATATCGACACGGTTCGTCGCTGCCATCACGATGATGCCCTCATTGACGCCGAAACCATCCATCTCAACGAGAAGCTGGTTTAAGGTCTGCTCTCTCTCATCGTGGCCGCCGCCCATGCCGGTGCCTCTTCGTCTTGCCACGGCGTCGATCTCATCGATGAAGATGATGCACGGCGCATGTTTTTTTCCTTCCTCAAACAGGTCGCGGACACGGGAAGCGCCGACGCCGACGAACATTTCCACGAAATCCGATCCGGAAATGCTGAAGAACGGCACGCCTGCCTCTCCTGCAACAGCTTTCGCCAGAAGGGTTTTACCGGTTCCAGGAGGGCCCACAAGAAGAACTCCTTTCGGGATTCTCGCACCGACCTGTGTATATTTCTCCGGTGCTTTCAGGAAATCGACCACCTCAACAAGGTCTTCTTTTTCCTCTTTTAAGCCCGCAACATCGCGGAACAGGACTTTTTTGTCTTTGTCGGTGGACATATGGGCGTTGCTTTTTCCAAAATTCATCATTTTGTTTCCGCCGCCTCCACCGCCGCCCATGGAGCGGTTCATCATCGACATGCCGAAAAGAAGGATCATGCCGAGCAGCAGGGCCGGCAGGACGGATGTCATGAAAATGCTGTCTCTCTGGACATTCTGCACGGTGTACGTTACATCAGCATCCTCCAGAAGGCTGATAGCTGCGTTTACGTCGGTCACATTGACCGTATAACTGTCACCGCCCTGCTCCTGTACCACGACGGAGCCGGTCGGCACTTCTTTGTTCTGGACAATCTGCGCGGATGTCACTTTGCCGTCTTTTACGGCGGTTTCAAATTTCTGCTGACTTGGGCTGCTGCCTGCGCCGATTTTTCCGGTGATGTAGAACATGGCAAGCACGATAATCACCATAAACGCCGCGTAGAGTCCAAATCCACTGCGCTGTCTGTTCATATTTTCTTTTTACTCCTCGTCTTCGTGAAACTCCACTACTCCGATGTATGGAAGATTCCGATATTTCTGTGCGTAATCCAGACCATAGCCTACGACGAACTCGTCCGGGATATTAAAGCAGGTATAATCTACTTTGACATCGCGCACTCTGCGCTCCGGCTTGTCGAGCAGAGTACACAGGTGTACGGATTTCGGATTTCTCTTTTTCAGGATGTCGATCAGATAGTAAAGCGTTCTTCCGGAATCGATGATATCCTCCACGATCAGAACGTCTTTTCCTTCCAGCGGCTGATCCAGGTCTTTTACAATACGGACAACTCCGCTGGACTTGGTGTCATCGCCGTAACTTGATACGGACATAAAGTCAAGGCTTACCGGCACTGTGATGCGTTTTGCCAGCTCGCACATAAAGAATACGCCGCCTTTTAAAACGCAGATCAGGTGCACTTCTTTTCCTGCGTAATCGCGGTTGATCTGGTCTGCTACTTCTTTAATTCGTCTGTCTACTTCTTCTTCGCTTAATAATACTCTGATTGTCTCTTTCATCTGTTTTCCTCCTTACCAACGCCAATCTGTATCTGCAGAACTGCTTTCGTGTCTTCCCCGACACGGCCGCTCTCTCCTCTGCGATACCCCACGACCCACCAGATCTCCGGTCCGTCGGCGAGCAGCAGAATGGAATCCCGCTCCTCTTTCGGTATCTTGGCATCAATCATATAATCTTTTAGTTTCTTTTTCCCGCCTTTTGCGGTTACTCTCAGATAATCTCCGCTTCTTCTCGTGCGGAGGACAAGACCGTCTTTTATTTTATCACAGTCAAAGCATTTCGTATACTTTTTTTCTTCAATTCTTTCGGGAAAAACCGATGTTTTTTTCACAATCGTGACTGGATTTTCTGCAAATGTGAGACTTTTTTCCTCTTCCCACCCGGCCGGAACCGGAATTGGAACTTCTTCGCCGCTTTTCCTTTTCCGTTCTTCTTTTAAATGCACTCCCTGCTTTTCCAGGCGGAGCGTCTCGTATCCGCGCACGGCGGTGATTCCATACGGCAGGCAGACACTTTTTCCGACCTGCTTTTCAAAAAGTTCCCGCACAGATTCCAGATGCTCCCTGGTAAGATCCTTCCGTTTTCCCGCCAGCTGTTCCAGAACGCGCCGGATCACGTAGCGCTGCAGAAGAGGCGCTTCGCTGCTCACCGCATCACGCAGCACAACCGCATTTTTCTCTGCGGATGCATACCGCTCCATCAGCTGATCCGTCTGCTGCTCCAGATATTCCTCCGTTTCCAGCAGGTCCAGCGATGTCTGTGCCATATGCGCGGCGGCACGCGGATTGACCTCTTCGGTCAGATACGGCAGCACATGGTGGCGGATTCCGTTCCTCGTGTAAGCATCCTCTGCATTCGTGCTGTCCTCACACCAGGAACACTTCCGGCTTTCCAGTTCCTGCCGGATCTCTTTTCGTCCGACGCAGAGAAGCGGACGGATCACATTCCCCCGCACGGGGCGTAAGGAGGCAAGTCCGGCCAGCGACGTTCCCCGTGCCAGGTGATGCAGCATCGTCTCCGCAACGTCATCCTGGTGATGGGCGAGCGCAATTTTCACTGCCCTCTGCTCCTTTGCGCACGCTGCAAAAACTTCCTGCCGCGCCGCGCGTCCCGCCTCCTCCGTCGAGAGATGCTTTTCTTTTGCGATCTTCTCCACGGGACAGGAATAGAGATAGAACGGAACATCATATTCCCGGCACAGATTTTCTGCAAATGCCGCATCCCGCCCGGCTTCCGCGCCGCGCAGGTTATGGTTGACGTGGACAGCCAGCAGCGAAAAGCCAAGCGGCTCCTGCAGTTCCCGCAGCAGATGAAACAGGCAGACGGAATCCGCGCCGCCGGAGAGGCCGAGCAGCACGCGTTCGCCTGCCGTTACCATATGATACTGTTCCATAAAGGCTCTTACTTTCTCTCGCATCCTTCGTTTTTACTCCTATTTTTTCCAGATTCTGGCGACCAGAACCGTCATATCATCCCGTGCGCGGCAGCCGCCGAGGCGCAGCACGCGTTCCAAAAGCTCCCGGGCAAATTCCCGCGGCTCGCTGTTTTTCACTTCGAGAAGAAGCTGCTTCATCTGCTCCGTCCTGTCCCCGGGCAGCGCGTCCAGCACTCCGTCCGTCATCATCACAAGATAATCACCGTCGTACAGCTTTTTCGTTGTGGTATCAAAATCCGTCTGGGAAACAAGACCTGCGGCAAGACTGGTCGACTCCACAACCTCCACCCACGTATCCCGCCTAAGGAACGTCGGCGATGCACCTCCTTTCAAAAAGCTGCAGACGCCTGTGTAGAGATTAATCGAAGCAACATCAAACGTGGAAAACATCCCTTCCTTTGGCTGCAGCAGAAGCATCGAATTGATCATCCGTGCCGCCATGATCCGCGGGAATCCGGCGCGCAGGAACTGTTCAAACAGCTCCACCACCGTCTCGCTCTCCCTGTTTGCCTCGATCCCGGAACCCATGCCGTCCGACAGGCAGAGGACAAACTGGCCGTTTTCGCAGAGCACACTGTAATTGTCCCCGGAGATACTCTCCTGCTCCTTGGTGATGCGTCCCACACCGTAGAGAACCTGGAATTTCACATCCTCCTGAAACAGCACCGTCTGGTATTCTCCGCTTAAGACCTGTGCCCCGTCGCGTACCGCAACCATCGGGATTCCGCACAGGGAACCGATCAGTTCCGCCGTCTGGCGAAGCGTGATCCGGCAGTGACGGCCCGCTTTGACCGTCATATAGATCTGTAAATGCTCTTTCGGCCGCTCCTGGAGCCAGATTTTCTGGACGAAAGCCCCGTTTTTCTTCATCTGGCGGCAGATTTTTTCCGAGAGCTCATCCGGCAGACTGTTGAGGCTGTACAGTTCACACGCGGCGCGGTCCATAATCCCGGCGACTTCACTTAACTGTTCTGCCACCACGCGGCGGCTCTCCGCCACACGCCCCGACCAGAGCGCCGTCTGGCGTTCCTGCTGGTAGCGGTTCCAGAACAGTTCCAGAAAGCGGGAGCCGTTCAGGCAGGAGGCGTTCCATTCGCCTTTTGCACGGCTGATCTCGTCCTCATCCCCGTCGGCGATTGTCTGAAGAAGTTCCTGGCACCGCTCGCGCGTCAGGTTTCCGTACTGCTCCCAGCACCACGACGCCTTCGCACAGCGGCTGCAGACTTCCTGCTGTTCTTTTTCCAGAATCTTGTCCACCCGGCCCGTCTCCGGCATCACACTTTTTGACGGCATCTGGTAAAAGCTCTCTGCCAGAACGCGGAACGAATCGGCGTAGTGCTCCATCTGCAGTTTCTGCGGATGATTGTCATAGACGGCCGCTTCCCGGCGGCTTCTTCTGGCTTCCAAAAAAATTTTAGCCATGTCCCCTGCTGACAGCAATGCGCCGATCAGGAACATGGCAATGATCCACTCCGGCATGTTCCGCTCCTCCTCTCTTTGTTCTGGACTTCAAAGGGGACTGCGAAATCATGCCCTTTCTTTATCTGTTTTGTTTATTTCGACTGGGATTCTTTAAATAAAATCTCATTATCCTTTACCATGCCAAGTTTTTCTCTTGCCGTTTTTTCTATGTACTCATCGGTCTGCATGTATTCTTTCAAGGCGGTAATATCATCGGTGCGCTGCTTCTCCTCTTCAATCTGGCTGTCCAGACTGGAAAGACGGGATGCATTTGCATTGACCTTCTGCTGAAGGCTGATTCCCTTTACGGTAAGGACTGCAACCAGGCAGCACAGGACTATGGTAATTGAGAACTCTGTTGTACGGCTCTTCTTTCTGACTTTTTTCTTTCGGCCAGAATTCTTTTCTTCCCTTTCTTTCATTCTTTTCTTTACCCTTGCTTTCTATTTTCCAACCATCTGCAGCCAAACTATCTGTTGTTTTTCGTCCGCAGACTTGTTTCTTTTGTTCTTACATGTGTAGTTACATCTTACCGTTCTTCCCATGAAATTTCAACCTTTTTCTCCGTTTTTTCATACTTTTTACCAGCCATTTTCCTGGAAAAGCGAGGATTCGCCCTGCTTTTTTGATTCCCTTTGCCAGAAGTTCCGGAAGAAAGCGTCCAAACGATGCGTGGTACAATGCAGCGCCCCCAAGGATGCCGCCAAACAGATACCCACGGAGAATGCCGCTGTTCTCTCCGTAAATCCGTACAAACAGATACAGCGCTGCCGCAATCCAGTAGCAGAGGTCCTCTGCAGATACCGCCGCATGGCTGTGGCGGATCAGTTTCCGCGCTGTCTTGATCAGATCGTACCAGAACCCCAGGACTGCCCCCTGCCAGATGGAACAGGCGAGCAGAATCAGCTCCCGGGTGACATACGCACTCATTTTTACCGGAACAGCCGCGCAAGCGCAGACCCCTTCTTCTGCAGCGGCCCATGTTCCGTATAGACCAGGCTGTCGATGCTGCCTTCGATATCCGCCTCTCCCTTTTCCAGCTCCAGGCGGCCCACATGCAGCTCTTTTCCGCGGATGGTAAGAACACCGCAGACGGTCACGAGCAGAACTTCGTTCTCATCAAAGCTTTTCACATCCTGCACGCCGCCAAGAGAAAGTGTTTTCCGCTGTTCCAGCAAAAGGCGGTGCACCTGTTCGTTCATCTCCCCCATGCAAAAAACCTCCATACAATGGTCTATACACCCATTATATGAAGGTTTTCTCTTTTTATTCGCTGCACATGAATCCTGCCGCACTTCTTATAAGTAGCGGTAAAGCTCCTGTGCTTCTTCTTTTTTCACGGTTTCCTGCACATTCAGCACTTCTACCCTGACGGATTTACTTCCGAACTGAATTTCCAGTACATCTCCTGCCTTGACCTGTGCGGATGCTTTTGCCGGTCTGTCGTTGACGAGGACACGGCCTGCATCACAGGCTTCATTGGCTACGGTACGCCGCTTGATCAGTCTTGATACTTTTAAAAATTTATCTAAGCGCATAGATTTTTACTTAGTTCATCATGTCCTTTAAAGCTTTTCCTGCTTTGAATTTCGGAGTTTTGGAAGCTTTGATTTCCATGGTCTCGCCAGTCTGCGGATTTCTTCCTTCTCTTGCTGCTCTTTCGGATACTTCGAAGGTACCAAAGCCTACCAGCTGAACTTTCTCACCTTTCTTTAATTCTTCAGATACTACATCGATAAATGCTTTTAAAGCAGCCTCTGCATCTTTTTTGGATAAATTTGTCTGCTCAGCCATAGCTGCAACTAATTCTGTTTTGTTCATGAGTTTTACTCCTCCTGTATCTTACATTTGTTTTTTACATGGTACGCGGGCCCGCTGATACACACGACCTGCCCTGCCGGCTGTTTTTCTTCCGGATGATCAGTCTGTTACATTGACCGGCTTTTTCGCGTAGCTGTATATATTTATATACTAATGCGTCTCTCTTGTCAAGAAAAAAGTCCCCCATACCAGCGGTTTTATGGCGATTTCTGCCAAAAACAGACTCTTTTCCACCGCACGGTTAAAAGAAGGATCCCTTAACAAACCGCAGCCAGTCTGCCTGCTGCGCATTGAGTGTTTTTAGTTTCTCCGTATTCCGCCCGGATATCCACGATTTTCTGCTTCCGTAGTAGCGGTTTGCCAGTTTCCAGTATTTCCACGGATAGGAAAGATAGAGGCGGAGTGTCTCGATTTCCCCCTCATCGAGCGGCCGTCTGGCACTGTAGGCGTTTAAGATCCGTTCTGCCGCGCGCTCGCTCCAGCCATGTTTTTCCAGAATTTTCCGCATAAAATAGCCAAGATCTGCCACCTGAAGATCGAAGTTCCACTTGTCGAAATTGACCGCCGTTTCGCCTCTGCCGTTTTCCAGCAGAATATTGTGCTGGCTGAATTCCCCGTGGCAGACGGCGCCTTCTTCGTCCGCCCGCTGCCGCAGTTTTTCATAGGAAGAAGCTTTCATTTCCGCGGCTGCCCGCTCTCCCTGTTCCAGATACGGACCGGCGCTTGCCAGCAGCAGTTTTTCGAACTCATTTTTCTTCTTTTTTGTCTGCAAATACTTTCGGATCTTTCGAATTTCCACATTGTGGCGGATGCACTCCTCCACGAGGGATTCCCTCCGGTATTCCATTTTCACCGGCAGATGAGCTGCCGTATGTAGCCGCGCCAGCGCATCCGAGGCGCGGATAAGATCCTCACTGTTTCCCGTCTCACATTCCCGGCCCGGATACCAGTTCCGCACAATGTACGTTCCTCCGTCGTCCCCGCGCGTTGCAAGCGCTCCCTCTTCATTCCGCAGAATCTGATCGCACCGCAGGAGCCCCGACTCCGTGATGCGGCACTGTAGAAGATACCGCTGCTCCAGTTTTTCCGCCGCCGTCCCGAACTCGCTGATCAGCTTATCCCCCTGTTCGGTGTGGCACAATAAAGCGCCCCGCACCCGCATTGTGCCGGAAGCCGTAAGACCATAATGGGACAGCACACTCAATCCATAATCATACAAGAGCCTGACTCCTTTCCCTGTTGTGATCGTTTTTGGGGTCACGATTCAATGTATGCGTATCCGCCCTGTGCCATGCATACTGGTTTCTGTTTTTTCTTTCATCCCAAAAGCAATGTTAAAAGTATTTTCTTTTTCTCTTATTTTATTGTTTTTAATTTCACCGCATGGTAAAATATTCCAAACTTGACAGGGTGAAAAACACCTGTTATGGGGTTCTCTAAAATCATTTTATTTTAAGGAGGGTTTTTATGATTTTCTTACCACAGCCATCTTCCCTTTCCTACGGAGAGGGCACCTTTACAATTCACTATGACAGCCGCATTTTTCTCGATTCCGAGAGCCCGGCTGAGCTTTTTTCTGCAGCACAGCTTCTGCAGCAGGAGATTGAGACACAGACGGGATTCCGTCCTGCCATCTGCCGCCGTCATCAGCCGGTGGGATCACACCTGATCTATCTGACTGCCTCTCCGGAATTATCCCGTGAGGCTTATACCCTCGCTGTCACACCGAAAAACATCACGATCTGCGGATCTCTGGAAAGCGGCGTTCTCTACGGCGTGCAGACACTCCGTCAGATGATCCGCCAGGCAGGTGCTGTTCTTCCAACCGTCCTGATCTCCGACAAACCGGCCATGGAAAACCGCGGCTTCTACCACGATGCGACCCGCGGACGTGTTCCGACGCTTTCCTATCTGAAACAGCTTGCCGACACCTTGAGCTTCTATAAAATCAATCAGCTTCAGCTCTACATCGAGCACAGCTATCTCTTCGACGATCTGACCGAGATGTGGCGCGATGATACGCCGCTCACTGCAGAGGACATCCTCGAGCTGGACCGCTACTGCAAGGGACTTGGCATTGATCTCGTTCCGTCGCTTGCAAGCTTCGGCCATCTGTACAAGCTGCTCTGCACGAAATCGTATGCACATCTGTGCGAACTGGAAGGCTCTGCTTCGGCTCCGTTCTCCTTCTATGACCGCCAGGCGCACCATACGCTCGATATCACAAACCCGGAGAGCCTCTCCCTTGCCAAACACATTCTTTCCGAATATATGCAGCTCTTCTCCTCGAAGTATTTCAATCTCTGCGCGGATGAAACGTTTGACCTTGGAAAAGGGGCTTCCCGCGCACTCGCCGAGGAAAAAGGAACCACCGTCATCTACACCGAGTTTGTGACAGAGCTTGCCAACTATATCACTGAATCCGGCCGCACGCCGATGTTCTGGAGTGATGTCATCAGCCAGGAGCCGGAAGTTTATCATCTCCTGCCGAAGAACCTGATCTGCCTCCACTGGGATTATGCGTCAAATGTTTCATCGGAGCGTCTGACCCGCCTTGCCAATTCCGGTGCCGAGCATCTGTATGTATGCCCGGGCGTACAGGGATGGAACCAGCTCATCAACAAGTATCATGAGGCGTATGAAAACATTTCCAGAATGGCGCGCTACGGCCACGAATGCCATGCGATGGGACTTCTGAACACTGACTGGGGCGATTACGGCCACATCAATCACCCGGACTTCTCCCGCATCGGCATGATCTACGGCGCGGCGTTCTCCTGGAATGCAGACATTCTGCCGGAGGAGGAAATCAACCGCCAGATTTCCGTGCTGGAATTTGGTGATGCTTCCGGAAAACTCGTTTCCGTGCTCGATCTTCTCTGCCATCAGGATGCGTATCCGTGGCGCACTGCCGTTATGGTACAGGAAGCACTCGAACTGCATCAGGACAAAGAAGAGGCTGCCGAACTGCTCCGCTCCTGCGCGGAAGGCGATGCGGATGCAGCAAATGCTTCAATCGACGCGCTCTGCGCCGTTCTGTACGAGAAAACCGGCACCGTCCGCCCGGAGAACCGTCCGATGATCTATGCGTACCTGCTCGCCGCAGACGGCCTGAAAGTGCTGAACCGCCTGCTGCCGTTCCTGCGCGCTTCCCTTCTTTCCGAGGGCACTCTGCCGGAGAAAGAAGACTGTTTTGCACTCGCCGGAGATCTCGAACGGTGGCTGCACAGCTATAAAGAGCTGTGGCGCACCGTCTCCAAGGAGAGCGAACTGTACCGCATTGCCCATGTGTTCTGCTGGTATGCGGATCTGCTGCGTGATCTGAACGCATAAAACCAGCAAAAAACAAAAGAGAGCCGGGGACGGATTGTTCTGTCCCCGGCTCTCTTGTTTGCCGTTTTGGCTTTACAGCAGTGTTTTTACGTACTCTGTCAGGTATTCTTTTGTATTCTTCGCCGGATCTTTCATCACTTCTTCCAGCGCCGCGTTCAGGCATTCGCCGATTTTCGGGCCTTTCGGGACACCGAGTTCCATCAGATCTTTGCCGGAAACGACCAGCGTTTTCAACGTAAAGCAGTCGCCGTTATCGAGAATTTCTCTGACGCACTCCCTTACCTTCCCGATCCGTTCCAGGGTTTCCTCCCGCTGGTACAGGCTTTTGGCCATCGCATCGGCTTCCTGCACGATCATCAGTTTTTCGAACAGCTCCGGGCCGAGTTTGTTCAGAATACGGCGGATCACCGGTTTCTCCGGAGCCATGCGGCAGTCATGCCAGCGGATCAATGCTGCGACCTGGCGGATGGTTTCGTTGTCGAATTTCAGACGGCGCAGAATCGCTTTCGCCATTTTCTCCCCCGCCGGTGCGTGGCCTTTAAAATGATCGATGCCAGCCTCATCCGTTGTGCGGCACGCCGGTTTTGCAATGTCGTGGAGCAGCATCGTCCAGCGCAGAATCGGATCTGCCGGAACGTGCTGCAGAGCGGCAATCGTGTGCTCACCGACATTATAGCAATGGTGCGGATTGTTCTGCGGCGTTTTCATCAGTTCATCAAACTCCGGCAGCACAATTTTTGTAATACCCGCCTCATAGACGGCCTCCATGTACTCCGGCCGCTTCGAGATCAGCAGTTTATTCAGTTCCACACGGATCCGCTCAGCGCTGATTTTTTCAAGCGTCGGCGCGAGTGCTATGATGGCATCCAGTGTTGCCGGATCGAGTTTGAAGCCGAGCTGTGCGGAAAAGCGGAGGGCACGCAGGATCCGCAGTGCATCCTCACTGAACCGCTCGGTCGGATTTCCGACACAGCGGATGACTTTGCGCTGTAAATCCCTGATTCCATCGAACAGATCCACAAGCCCCTCTTCGTTGTTGTATGCCATCGCATTGATCGTAAAATCACGGCGGCGCAGATCCTCGGCGAGGCTGGAGGTAAAGACCACTTCTTTCGGATGGCGGCCGTCCTCATACTCTCCGTCGATGCGGTACGTCGTGACCTCGTGCGCGCCGCTTCCGGCCAGAACTGTTACCGTTCCGTGCTCCAGTCCCGTATCCACGGTGCGGTCAAAAATTTCTTTTACCTGCTGTGGGGAAGCAGAGGTTGTAATATCCCAGTCGTCCGGCTCCCGCGCAAGAATCGTATCGCGCACACAGCCTCCGACCGCGTACGCCTCGAAGCCTTTCGCATGCAGGGAATCGATTACCATATTTACGCTTGGCGGCATTTTTATCTTCAAATTTGTTATCTCCTTTTTCTAAATCTGCTTTTCCAGTATAGCAGTTTCCTTTTTCTACCGCAAGTGTGGTTGCGGTTGTATTTTGGGGATTGCATGTGTATAATAGAGGTTAATAAAATTCGAAAGGGGATTTACATTTTTATGAAACTGGATCGTTACCGAAAATATGTCCGGGCCGGCGTTACTGCCTTTCTGGTACTTGCAGCGTCCATGATTTTTTACTACCTGCTCTTCCACCAGACTTCTGTGCGGACCGCCTTTCACAATGTCCTCAACATTCTCTCCCCCCTGATTGCAGCCCTGATTCTTGCCTATGTGATCAGCCCGATCATTAACTTCATAGAACAGCGGATCATCGCCAGACTCTTTGCCCGGCACAGAAAAACACAGTCGGTACGCTGCAAAAAGCTTGTGCGGGCGCTTTTGATTCTTCTGACGTACGTCGCCATGCTTTTCGCGCTGTACGGACTCATTGCGACCCTGATCCCGGAGCTGTTTTCAAGTATCGCAAACATCGTCTCCAACTTCTCCAACTACGCAAACAACATTCAGGATTTTGCCACAAAAGTGCTGGCGAATTACCCGGAGATGCAGCAGACGGCAGACCAGTACATCTCCACGTTCTCCGCAAAGCTTTCCAACTGGCTGACCAATGACCTGATGCCGATGCTCCGTACGTTCCTTCTGAACCTCTCCGGACAGCTCGTCAACATGGTTACGTTTTTCAAAAACATTCTGCTTGGCGCGATCGTTGCGATCTACATGCTGTACAACAAGGAAAGCTACATTGCCAAGCTGAAAAAAGCAGTCTACGCGCTGCTCGGTCTGGATCACGGAAATGCCGTGATCCGCGACTGCCAGTATGTGAACCAGGAATTCAGCGGATTCCTCGTTGGAAAAGTCATCGATTCGATCATCATCGGTGCCATCTGCTATCTTGTGACGAGCCTGATCGGCACCCCGTACGCACTGCTGGTCAGCGTAATCATCGGTGTGACGAATATCATTCCGTTTTTCGGCCCGTTCCTCGGCGCCGTTCCGTGTCTTCTGCTGATCCTTCTGATCGACCCTCTGCAGGCACTGTATTTCCTGATTTTCGTCGTTCTCCTGCAGCAGTTTGACGGAAACTTCTTAGGACCGAAAATCCTCGGCGAGACGACCGGCGTGTCCAGCTTCCTTATCATCATCTCGATTCTGATCGGCGGCGGCTTCTGGGGTGTCTTTGGCATGATCATCGCCGTTCCGGTCTGTGCCATTATCTGCACGGTCTGCCGCAACTTCGCCAACCGTCGTCTTGAAAAACATCACCTGCCGGATGACGATGCGTTTTACTTCCACATGGACCACATTGATCCGGAAACGAGACAGGCGATCCCATATCAGAAAAAGAAGATCGACGAGGCCGAAGTCTTCCACTTTCCGGGCTACCGGCTGCGCAAAGCGCTGACAAAGCTGGCCACGGAAGAGTCTCCGGTTGATGCGCCGTATACACCGGCAAAGCCTTCGACCGAAGAGAAAAACTCAGATTCTTCCGATTCCGATCAAAAATAAATCGTATCTTACAAAAATGCCTTCTGTGCAGACTGTTTCCATTCTGCACAGAAGGCATTTTCTTATTTTTGCTTTTTATTTCTCGATTACAACCGTGCTGAGTGTCTCTGCCGGAAGATCGACACGCATGATATGTCCGTTGACACGCAGGAAGCAGCCGGAATCCTCTTTTGTGCGGTTCAGCAGGATCACAACGTAGCTTCCGTCTGGATTGACTGCGGCCGTTACATCCAGGTTTGCTCCGTATTTGCTCCAGCCGATGCGTTTTGCACCCGGAGCAATATATTTGGAAATGTGGCCGATGTAGTGGTACATGATCGGTTTGCGGTAATGGAAATCATCATCCACAATCAGACCTGATGTGAATCCCATCGGTACGTGGCGCGGGCCGCCGTCTTTGTCTACGAGGAAGTTCCAGTCGATCCAGCGGTTCATGCCGGCGTTCAGGTTTCCGATCATATCGTGTGCATAATCTGCGGCGTCAAGGTAATCGACGTACTCTGGTGTCTGGAAGTTCACCGGTCCGAAACCACCGTCGCCAAAACCGATTCTGCCCGGCATGTGAAGGGCACAGCACTCGGAAAGCATGAAGGTTTTGTCCGGGTATTTCTGTTTCATCAGCTCAACAGCCTCGAAGTGGTCGCCGGAATACCAGTGGAATGCGATACCGGCTACCATGTCCATGGTCTCCTCGTCAAGGACGGTCAGAACGTGCTCGATCATACGCTCTTTGTTGTGATCCCAGATGAAGATGCCGATCTTGTCCGTCAGGCCTGCTTTTTTCATCTCCGGATACAGATAATCTTTCAGGTAGGTTTTGGACTCTTCCGGTGTCCATACGCAGCTGTCCCAGGTGGTAGCTGCTACGGTCTCGTTCTGCAGGCTCAGCATCGTCACCGGGATTCCCTCATCGAGGTATGCCTGCAGATATTTTACGACGTATTTTGCCCAGCTTCCGTAATACTCCGGTTTCAGGCTGCCGCCGTGGTTTCTCTGCGGAATCTCTTCCGGAACCGGCATTCCCATTGCACCGTAAACAGCAGCATCATTCTTTGCGATCTTCGGTGCAGTTTTCCACTGATACGGCGGAGACCACGGGCTCATCAGAACACTGATCGGCTCTGCGGAGATTTCGATGGCTTTTTTCAGCATCGGAAGGACATATTTGCGGTCGCGGTCGATCGAGAAGGTTGCCAGATCCGGGTCTGCGATCGGGTCTGCGACCGCCTGATACTCCTCAAGGGAATAGTCACAGCTGTCGATCGGCACGCGGACAAATCTTGCATGAAGGCCGTCCGGTCCGAAAATATCCTGTAATGCCTGATTCTGTGTTTCCTCATCCATACGGGACAGCAGGTATGCGCTGCTCTCGGTCATGGCGCCGCCGAAGCCCTCGATGGTCTGGAACGCAAAGTCCGGATACAGATTGATGACGTTCGACTCAATCATTTTTACGCTCTTGGACTCGTCTTCCGGTGACAGCGCTTTTTCCCAGGTTTTTGCTTCCCCTTTTACATGGTACGTTGTAATCTGTTTTGCTTTCATTTTCCACACTCCATTTTTCACATGTTTTGCGGCATTTACTGAAAATCCGCTGTTTCATGCTTCCACTATACCATGCTCTCTTCTTCTTGTTTAGTGCCTTTTTCGGCAGAAAATTAGGGCATTTCCGCTTTTCTGATTCTTACCCACTGGCCCATCGGGCGGTCTCCTTTTTCCTTTTCATACCGCTTCTGCATTTCCTTCATGCTGCAGCCGTACCGCTCCTTAAACAGACGCGACACCGACTTGTAGTTTTCGCAGCCGTGTTTCGGCAGAAGTTCCATGATCCGCGCCTCGGGATGCTGCAGGTCGCGGCAGATCCGGTCGAGCCGGATTTCATACAGATACTGGTAGGCCGTCAGACCGAGGTACCGTTTCAGGAGCTTCGACAGATAATTCGGCGTATAACCAAAGTGCTCCGCGACCTGCGCCACCGTCAGCTTTTCAGCGTAATGCTCCTCAATATACCGCATGACCTCGCGGATCTGCTGTACGGCCTTCTGATTCTGCGGAATGTGTTCTTTTCCGATCCGCACCGCATAGTCCACCAGTAAGCGGTACAGCACTTCAAGAAGAAGGCTGTCGAATTTTAACTGATACCCTTCTTTCTGCGCACCGTACACCTCGTCCATCTCCCGGAGAACTGCTTTGAATTCTGCAAGTTTTTGTTTTTCCGCCTCACTGGCCGGTCTTTCATCCACAACAAAGTAAAGCTGATCGTAATGCTCCATGTACTGCAGCAGCATCTCGTACGGAACCTGAAGGACGATGGCCTGATTCGGATAGGCTGTCACGGCGTGGATCGTGCCGGAGTTGATGACGAGAAGTTCATCTGCCCCGATCTGCCGCTCGCCGCCGTCACCAAAACGCACTTTCAGACGGCCTTCCAGAAGATAAATGATCTCCAGATCGTTGTGCCAGTGCGGCGGGTTGCTGTAGCCGCCGTCGTCGATGCTGTGGAAAAAGCGGATGCCGATATCCCCGTTTGCCGTAATCCATTCGAAATTGCTCTCCATGGTGCCCTCCCATTTCTTGTCTTTTCGTGTATACAGACGAAGCGCGTCTGAACTTTCTGTTCGTTCAGGCGCGCTCCTTCTATTATCTTTTCTGCTACAGGGACATGGTAATTTCCCGCCCTGTGCGGTGGTATTTCTGAAAAGTGACTCCGGACGCCTTCATCATCCGTTTCGATGCGATCACGGACGGGGTGTCCGCGTACTTGTCGCAGTCGTAGATCACCGTTTTGATTCCCGCCTGGATAATCGCCTTGCAGCACTCGTTGCATGGGAACAATGTCACATACAGCTTGGCTCCCTCGAGGCTTCCACCGCGGTAATTCAGGATGGCGTTCAGTTCACTGTGCGTTGTGTAAAGATACTTGTTTTCCAGCGGATTTTCACTTGTCTTTCCCCACGGGAACTCGTCGTCCGAGCAGCCTTTCGGGAAACCGTTGTATCCCATGGACAGAATCTTGTTGTCCTCGCTCACAATGCAGGCTCCCACCTGGGTGTGCGGATCCTTCGAGCGCATACCGGCAAGCTGGGCAACTGCCATGAAATATTCATCCCAGGAAATATAATCCTCTCGTTTATCGCTCATACCCATTTCCCCTGTGTTTTCTTAACGTACTTTGCTTCCGCTCTTATTTCGTACCGAAGATACGGTCTCCAGCATCGCCGAGGCCTGGTACAATGTAGCCGTGCTCGTTCAGATGGTCATCCAGTGCTCCGACGAAAACATCGACATCCGGGTGAACCTCATGCATTTTCTCGATTCCTTCCGGAGATGCGATGATGCACATGAAGTGGATCTTCTTTGCGCCTTTTTCTTTCAGCATGGTGATGGCTGCCGTTGCAGAACCGCCGGTTGCCAGCATCGGGTCGGTTACAAATACTTCACGGCTTGCGATGTCTGACGGAAGTTTGCAGTAATACTCAACCGGTGCCAGGGTTTCCGGATCACGGTACAGACCGATGTGTCCGATTTTTGCTGCCGGAATCATAGCCAGCATACCTTCTACCATACCAAGACCGGCACGGAGGATCGGCACAACTGCCATTTTCTTTCCTTCGAGCTCTTTTACGGTTGTTTTGCAGATCGGGGTTTCAATTTCAACGTCTGTGAGCGGCAGCTCTCTGGTTGCCTCGTAGCACATCAGCATTGCAATCTCGCTGATCATCTCGCGGAACTCCTTGGAGCTTGTGTCTTTCTTTCTGATAATACCGATTTTGTGCTGGATCAGCGGGTGATCCATGATGACTGTTCTTGCCATTTTCCCTTCTCCTTTGTTTTGTTTAAAATTTATTCATTTTCGCCTTCATGCTCAATCAAGTGAATACGGCGTTCGTGACGCTCTTCTCCGGAAAATGGAGTGTTCAGGAAGGTTTCTACGATTTTGATTGCAAGGCCAGGGCCTACAACGCGTCCTCCCATCGCCAGTACGTTGGCATCGTTGTGCAGGCGGGTTGCCTCTGCGCAGAAGCAGTCGGTGCAGAGTGCTGCACGGATTCCTTCCATTTTGTTTGCCGTGATAGAAATGCCGATTCCGGTTCCGCAGATCAGGATTCCCTTATCACACGTTCCGTTCTGGATCGCATGGCCTACTTTTCTGGCGTAAACCGGATAATCAACTGCCTCGTTGCTGTAGCATCCGAAGTCCTGATATTCCAGTCCCTGTTTGTCCAGATATGCTTTTACCTCCTGCATCAGCTCATATCCGCCGTGGTCGCATCCTAAAGCTATCATTGTTCTTCCTCCTCTTTCAGCCGCGCAAGAACACCTTCAATCAGGAATTCCAGCGCTTCATAACATTTTCCGTATTCGGTAAGCGGTTCCCCGTAAAGGGCGGGGATGTCTCCTGCCAGCCGCAGAAATCCGGCGATCGTCTGCAGATGGGGCGCATCCGGGAAGTCCTCACGGATCTTTTCCCTCTGACTGTCCTCCATCACAAGAAGCAGCGTGTCGTCGTTGATGTCCTCCGCGGTAAGCGGTGTGGTGGTGTGGTCTTTGGCCGAAAGCCCGTTGCGCGCAAGCACTGCCTCTACCTTCTGGTTGACCGGCTGCGGAAACAGAACGACAAGCCCGCGGGAACCAATTTCCATCGGCCACGGAAGCTCTTTGCTCTGCAGAATCGCCTTCGCCATCGGTGCGCGCGCGGTATCGTCCGCGTCCACAAATAAAATCCTGCTGTAATGTTTCACTGTTATACCTCTGCTACTTTGTGGCCTGCGGCTTTTAACAGGCGGTTCATGATCGCCTGCCCCATACGCGGGGTGTCGAAAGCCTCGGAATAAATCACTTCCACGCCGTCCTCATCGAAGTCGCGCAGAATCGCAAACAGGTGATGCGCGATCGTCTCATCTTCGGCGCGCAGCCCGATGCTCTTGATATCTCCTGTGGTGTACTGCTCCCGTGTCTCATCGGTGCAGATTACGCCCACTTTCTTTCCTGCCTTTTCCTGTTCTGCGGCAAGGCGGTTGATTTCCGGAATCACCCGTTCCATCTCGCCCTGGATAATCGTAAGGTCTGCCTTCGGCGCATAATGTTTGTAGCGCATGCCCGGTGCCTTCGGACGCACATGGCTGTCCTCCGCAAGGATTCCCGGATCGACACGCACGGTTCCAAGCACTTTTTCCAGCATCTCTTTGTTGTAATAGCCCGGGCGGAGAATCGTCGGAATCTCCTCTGTAAAATCGACGATGGTGGATTCGAGGCCGATCTCGGCGTCTCCTCCGTCGATGATACAGTCAATTTTGTCCCCAAGGTCCTCGATCACATGCTCGGCTTTCGTCGGACTCGGCCGGCCTGATGTATTGGCGCTCGGCGCTGCGATGAAGCCGCCTCCGGCTAAGATCAGTGCGTTTGCCACTTTGTTGCTCGGATAGCGCACGGCTACGGAGGTAAGGCCTCCCGTCGTCTCGAGCGGAACGGCATTTGTTTTCTCAAAAATCATCGTCAGCGGTCCCGGCCAGCATGCGGCTGCCAGTTTGCGTGCACTCTCCGGCACGTTTGCCGCTACGGTTTCGAGGTCCTCCATTCTTCCGATGTGGACGATCAGCGGGTTGTCCGACGGACGGCCCTTTGCCGCATAAATTTTCTCGGAAGCTTTGGCATCCAGCGCATTTCCGCCAAGACCATATACGGTCTCGGTCGGGAATGCCGCCAGACCGCCGTTTTTCAGAATCTCTCCTGCTTTTTCGATCGCGCTCTGATCTATGTTATCTTCTGTCATCCTGGCAATCCATGCCCTCATATGTTTCTTCCTTCTTTCCATCTGTTCCAGCGCACAGTGTTTCCATCTGCGCACACTGTTTTGATTATACCATTTTCCGGCGCAGTTGAAAACCCTTGATTTAAAGAAGCTCTTTTAACTGAGCCGTGCGATACGCCTCGATCAGTTCCTTTAATTCACGGATGCGCTGCCGGATCTGCCGTCCCTGATCCGTATCGCCGACTAACTGGCGCTTCATGTTGTACCGCACCGCCACCTGGCGGGAGACAATATCCTTCTCCTCCTGGATTGCTTTTTCCGTCGATTCAAACGGCTCGTGCGCGGTGAGGCTGAGGCCGTACGAGTTGTAAATCAGCGTGTAACCCGCGATGCCGGTTTCTTTGTGGTACGCCCTGCAGAAGCCGCCGTCGATGATCAGCACCTTGCCGCCGCATTTGACCGGGCTTTCACCGGCACTCTGGTGTACCGGGACGTGGCCGTTGATAATATGTACATTTTCACCGGCAAGCCCGAACTCCTGTAAGATCCGGTCCGCCGTCTCCTCTTTCTCGATCAGGCGGTAATACGCGTTTTTCACCTCGGTCCAGGTCTCTTTTTCTGCGAGGAAATACCGCTCAAATGTTGTCATCTTGTCGCGGCCGTACAGCGGGGAATTCGGCGCGGTCCACAGATACCACAGCGTATTGCGGCCCTGCTCCCGTTTTTTCGGATCGCGGCTTACAAATGCGCGGCGCACGTTGTGCTCGAGGATATCGTACAGTGCTTTTCCCTTGTATTTCTTTCCGTCGACCTGTACCTCTTTTAAGGTGCCGTCCTCATTCATCGGCATGCAGCCGTGGTACAGCAGATTTCCATTGTAGACGCGGTAGAGGCTTCCTTTTTTGAGCAGGAAATCGACGTGCGCCTGCAGTTTTTCGCTGTTTCGGAAGGCGAAGATCAGCTTATCGAGCACTTCTGCCTCTTTTTCTGTCAGCTCGTCCGGATGCGCCGGGTCGATCGTCGGAAAGCTCTTGTCGCGCAGAGCATACGTTTTCTCCCCAATCGTCACCGTTCCGTTCTGGTAATCGATCTGTTCCAGCAGACGGCGGTTTTCCATGCCGTATTCCGGGTTTTCACGGATCAGACGGTTCTCGAGCTTTAACTGCATTACGGTGATGGCCTTGTGCATGCGGCGCTCCAGCATCTGCTGGGAATTTCCGCTGTCCTCGCCGCCTTTTGCGGCAAAGCATTCGCACGGATCATCGCCGTACGTCTCGAGAGCAAAGGTGGCAAGCGGAAGCATATTGATGCCGTAGCCGTCCTCCAGCACATCGAGATTGCCATAGTGGAGGCAGATGCGGATCGTGCTGGCCACGCACGCCGGCTGGCCGGTCGCAGCGCCCATCCAGAGCACATCGTGGTTGCCCCACTGGATATCGAGGGAATGGTAATTCATCAGGCAGTCCATGATTTTATACGGCTCCGGACCGCGGTCAAAGATGTCGCCGATGATGTGGAGATGATCAACAACGAGCCGCTGAATCAGCTCTGCCACGGCAATGATGAAGTTCTCGGCGCTTCCGATTTCGAGGAACTGCTTTCTCGCGTCTACTATGCGAATAGCATGGCCAACCGCGATGCCGAGCTCATCGATCAGGTGAAGCAGACGCAGCAGGAGCTCGAGCAGAAGAAGAGCGACCTTGCGACGCAGGAGCAAGAGCAGCAGCAGCTGGTGAGCGATCAGCAGCAGAAGACCGAGGATATCCAGTCGAAGGTTTCCGAACAGCAGTCGTATTACAACAGCCTTGATAGCGAGCTCCAGACCGCTCTGGCCGAGGAGGCGGCGCGTGCCGCTGCCGAGCAGGCTGCAGCCGAGGAGGCCGCCAACAACAACCAGGGTGGCGGCAGCGATAACGGCAATTCGAATAACGATAACGGAGGCTCCAACGACAACGGGGGCTCCAACGACAACGGCGGTGGCTCCAACAACGGAGGGTCCAATAACAACGGCGGCTCCAGCAACAACACCGATTCCGGTAATGCTCCGTCAAGCGTCGTAGATATCGCGCTGGCGCAGGTTGGCAAGCCGTATATCTTCGGCACCGAGGGCCCCGACACGTTCGATTGCTCCGGCTTGGTGCAGTACAGCTACAAGCAGGTCGGCATTTCGCTTCCGCATTCTTCGCAGGCTCAGTGCACTCTTGTGAAAAATAAGGGCCATCTGGTCACGAATACTTCCTACCTCTCGCCTGGCGACCTCGTGTTCTGGGGTTATGGCGGCAGCAGCTCAAGCATCTACCACGTCGGCATCTATATCGGTGGCGGCCGCTACGTGCATGCATCGTCGCCCGGCGTTGGCGTCATCACGAGCAGCCTCAGCTCGAATTCCCGCAACTTCGTTGGTGGCGGCTCGCCGGTATAGCAAGCAGCCCTCCAGGGCGGAGCGACGCGCTCTATAGCAACGGCCCGCAGCGTGGAAACACGTTGCGGGCCGTTTTTCATCGGGTGAGGCGTCGGCGCCGCATGGAAGATGTCATGGTCGCGAGGTGCAAGCGGAAGGGCGGTGCCCCGGCGCGAGTGCGAATCATCCCGCGACACCCCGCTCATGGGTTCGAGTCGCCCCACGACACCCCGCTCGCAGAGCGCAAGCGGGCGAGCTCCACTTCCGCGTACG
>OIBP01000125.1_pt1 | contig 41096 bp, 38 predicted proteins | sample 1581061 | NCBI WGS metagenome assembly OIBP01 (sample SAMEA3882514, study PRJEB24775) | human gut metagenome | biome: human-associated habitat; feature: intestine environment; material: feces | place: Netherlands | collected 2009/2010 | reverse complement strand
GAACGCGCCCGATCCGATACACGAGCTCACCACCATACCGATAAGGCCGAAAAGCCCAATTCCCTTGCGCCCGACTTCCTGTTTAGCAGTAGCTTCTTCCATAGATATCGCCCCTCCCTGGACTTTCGGCGCGCTTCATGCGCCCCTATCGACCAAGCTGCACAGCGTCGCCAGAGATCAGACTTCGCAGCGCGCCCGGAGATCGGATGCGCCACGTAGCCCGAAGGCCTGGCTTTGCAGAACAGCCCTTACAGCCAACGAGGCGAGAAGGCAATGAGGAAGCGCTACCCCATACAGCCGGCACGGCACCGCGCCTTCCGCCTCAGCACGAATCTACGTCGAGATGGATGCATGCGGAAAGGGCTAAGCAAGATGTAGCAAGGGACGTAATTGAGTTCTAGCTTTGCGCAGAAGGGCCCTAAATCCGCAATAAACCGCAGGTATATCGGCAAAGACTCATTATCTCCGCCCAGCCTCCACGCCCGACCGCTCGCAGAGAACACGGCCATCTTGCATGAAAAGTTCTCTATGATGAATAACCTGAGCGGCATAGCCACGCGTGGCGTTGACGTGCCGGCAGGCATCGCGCTTCAAAGCATCTAGGGGGGGGTGCAGCTATGGACTTCGTCGTTCTCCATTTCACGCTCTTCGTGCTGCTCGTCTCCATCCTGACGTCTGCCGTGTGCCTCTCGACGTACTTGGTATCACGCCGACAGCTCTTCCTGCTGGGCGCCGTGGGATTCTTTTTCTACTTCTTCGACGTTGCCTGGGTTTTCCAAGACAACATCGTCGGCTTCGGACATATGTGGCACGACCAGCTCTATATCGCGGTGCGCTCGATCGCCACCATCGTCTCCGGCGTCGGCTTCATGTCAACGTTCTGGCTCGTTATCTGCGAATACCTCGGGCATAGCAGCTTGAAGATGCGAGTCATCCCGTGCCTGGTGTTCACCGCGGTGAGCATCATCGCCCTCATCGTTCCGTTGCCGGAAGACGACAACCTGGCGCGGTTCATCTTCTATACGCCGCGCGCGGTTTTCCTTGCTTGGATGCTGTTGTATGCAGGAGCACGCTACGTCTTTACTCGCGACGATTTCGAGCGAAAGCGCATCGCGCGCGCCAAATGGATCTATCTCGTGCTCTGGGCGCTCGGAGCCGGCATGGTCATCGAAGACGCCGCGTTTTTCCTAGGCCCGAATCCCACGGGCTTCATCATGGATTTGCGCGCCGTCGCGCCCGAGCGCAATTACTCGGAGAACGCTCTCATGCTCTGCTGCATGCTCGTTGCGTGCCGCAGCGCGCTCATAAGCCTTTCGCTGAGGTTCGAAAACCCTCCGCAGCGACAAACGGAGCAACAGGAAGACTTTGTAGAGGCGCATCTGCCGCTTTACGCCAAGCGCCACAAGCTTTCTCCGCGCGAGCAAGAAGTACTGCGCATGGTATTGGGCGGCATGGACAACCAGAACATCGCTTCGGCCCTCTCGCTTTCGCTCAGCACGGTTAAGGTGCACATTCACAACATCCTGCGCAAAACCGGATGCCGCGATCGGCAAGAGCTTCGGCAGGACTATTGGACAGATGCGTAAACCATTTTGAGTCATTTTGGGACGGGTCCGTTTTGACTCATCCGCACCCCCGCCGGTCATTTTGGGACGGTTCCGTTTTGACTCAGGACAGGGCAACCTTGGCTCATTGCACTGCCCTCCCCTATAAGGCGCGCCGCCCACATTCCAATATGGCTGCGTCAAAACAACCCCGTCCCAATATGACTCACTCGGAGTACACTTAACGCATGCATCACTCCGGGGAAGGGGATCATCATGACACTTCGAATTGGCTTGCTCACCAGTGGCGGCGATTGCCAGGCCCTCAACGCCACCATGCGCGGCATCGTCAAGACGCTCATCAACAAGAGCTCTGAGCCCGTTGAGATCTACGGCTTTGAGGACGGCTACCAGGGCATGATCTATCGGCGCTATCGCAAGATGGATGCCCACGACTTCAGCGGCATCCTCACGCGCGGCGGCACCATCCTGGGAACGAGCCGCACGCCGTTCAAGCGCATCGACACGCCCGAGGCCGACGGCGTGGAGAAGGTCCCCGCCATGAAGCAGACCTATCACGACCTCAACCTCGATTGCCTCTTCATGCTGGGCGGTAACGGCTCCACCAAGACGGCAAACCGCCTATCGCAGGAGGGCCTCAACGTTATCGCACTGCCCAAGACCATCGATAACGATACCTGGGGCACCGAGATGACGTTCGGTTTCACGAGCGCCGTGGAGATCGCTACCAAGTGCATCGACGACATTCACACCACCGCGAGCTCGCACGGCCGCGTATTCGTGATTGAGATCATGGGCCACAAGGTCGGCTGGATCCCGCTGTACGCGGGCGTTGCCGGCGGTGCAGACGTAATCTTGATTCCCGAGATTCCGTACAGCATGGACAATGTGATCAAAACCATCGAAAAGCGCATGGAAAAGCTCGAAACGACCGAGCGGCCGACCGAGGCACGCAAGCTCAACGTGCACTTCACGGCGCAGGAATTCCGCGGTGACGACGTGCTGACCATGTCGGGTCTGGGCAAGCGCTACGGCGAGCGGACGCTCTTTCACGACCTCGACCTGACCGTGACCGGCGGCGAGCGCATCGCCCTCATCGGCGACAACGGCGCCGGCAAGACGACGTTTCTGCGGCTCGTCATGAACGAAGAGACGCCGGATACCGGCTGGGTGCAGCGCGGGCCGTCCGTGCGCACGGCATACCTGCCGCAGATCGTCCGCTTTGCCGTGCCGGAGCGCTCCATGCTCGACACGATGCTCTACGAGTGCAAGTGCACGCCGCAGGAGGCGCGCGACCAGCTCGGCGCCTACGGCTTTTGCGGCGAGGATGTGCTCAAGCCCGTGTCGGCGCTCTCGGGCGGCGAGCTGTCCCGGTTGCGGCTGTGCATGCTCATGCGCCGGGAAATCAATTTCCTCATCCTCGACGAGCCGACGAACCATCTCGACATCGCCAGCCGCGAGTGGATCGAGGACGCGCTGAGCGACTATACGCAGGCGCTGCTGTTCGTATCGCACGACCGGTACTTCATCGAGAAATTCGCCACCCGCATCTGGCTGCTTGAAAACGGCACGATCACGGACTACCGCGGGACGTATGAGCAATTCCGTGAATACCGCGCGCGCCAGACCGCCCTGCAGCAGGCGGCCAAGGCCGTCGAGCGCAAAAAAGAGCCGAAGCCAAAGCCGAAGCGCGCCCCGAACACCACGCGAGCGCGCGAGCGCACGGAGCGCGAGATCGAAAAGCTGGAGGGGCAGCTTGCGGCGCTCGACGCCGAGAGCGAGGCCAACGCCACGGACTATCAGAAACTCATGGAGATCGATGCGCGAAAGCAGGCGCTCAATGCGCAGCTCGAGGCGCTCTACGAGGCGTGGGAGGCGCTGTGCGAATGAAACACAAAACATCTCTGATTGCCGCCATCGTGCTCGTCATCGCCGGCTGCGTGCTGCGCTTTGCGATGCCGGGGCACGACTTTCTGGGCTACGCGCTCTGGGGCATCGCCGTGCTGGTGTTTCTATTCCCACGGCTGCACCGCGTGGGGCGCATCGTGCTGGGCGTGCTCGTGTGCGCAGGGGTGATCGTGTTCGCGGTCTTTGAGATCCCCGTCGTGCGCGACGCGCGCACGGACACGGACGCGCACCCGGACGCGATCATCGTGCTCGGCGCGGGCGTCAACGGCAGCACACCGTCGCTGTCGATGTGCAACCGGCTCGACGCCGCACTCGCGTATCTGGACGCGAACCCGGACGCGCTGGCCGTCGTCTCCGGCGGTCAGGGCGAGGGTGAGGACATCACGGAGGCCAAAGCCATGGCTGACTACCTCACGGCGCACGGCATCGACAGCGCGCGCATCGTGCAGGAGGATCAGTCGCGCACCACGCGCGAGAACCTGGAAAATTCGTTCGCCATCCTCCGCGCGCGGGGGTACGACCCGGCGAACGGCGTCGGCATCGTGACGAGCGAATACCACCTCTACCGCGCCAAACGCATGGTGCGGGCACTGGGCGCAGAGCCCGTCGGCATCGCTGCCGAGACGACGCTGCCGACCATGCGCGTCAATTACTTCATCCGGGAGGCCTTTGCCGCCGCGTATATGCAGCTGGCCGGCACCCTGTACTGAGAGGTGTCCTATGGAAAAAGTCAACGTATACGACTGGGACAAGACCATCTTCCCCGTGGACAGCACGGTGGCGTTCGTGCGCTGGTGTCTGCGGCGGCATCCCGGTGTGATCCGGGCGCTTTTGGGCACGCTGGTCCTGCTGCCGGGTTACTGGCTCGGCAAGGTGAGCAAGACGGCCATCAAGGAGCGGATGTACGGCTTTCTGCGCCGCGTGCCCGATGTGGACGCGGAGCTGGAGGCGTTCTGGGCGCAGAATTTTGCGCGCGTGAACCCGTGGTATCTTGCGCAGCGGCGGCCGGACGACATCATTATCTCCGCCTCGCCGGAGTTTCTCGTGCGCATCCCGGCGCAGAAGCTCGGCGTGCGGCTGCTGGCCTCGCGCGTGGATAAACACACCGGCAAGACCGACGGCGAAAACTGCCACGGCGCGGAAAAGGTCCGCCGCCTGCACGAGGCTTATCCCGACGTCGAGATCGCGGAGTTTTACTCCGATTCCCGCAGCGACAGCCCGCTCGCGGAGCTGGCCGAGCACGCCTACCTCGTGCACGGGCAGACCCGCACGCCCTGGTAAGGGCAGAAAGGAGAACGCCTATGTATTCCGCATCCGATTACCGCGGCATGGCCCGCCGCGCGCTGAAAAATTACTGGTGGCTCGCCGTCGGCGTGACGCTGCTGGCGAGCATCCTCGGCGGGACGAGCAGCAGCTTCACCCCGTCATTTAGCCTCACCATCAACGGGGACGACCTGACGCAGTACTATCCCGAGGCCCTGCGCCACGCGCTGCAGGTGTTTCTCCCCGTGTCCGGAGTGATCTCGCTGGTGCAGTTCGTCATTGGCGGCAGCGTCTCCATCGGCCACAACCGCTTCTGCCTGAAGCTGGTCGACGGCGAGCAGGCACAGTTTGAGGATCTGTTTTCCGGCTTTGACATCTTCGGCAACGCCTTCGTGCTCAACCTGCTCATCACGCTCAAGGTGATCGCATGGTCGCTGCTGTTTGTCATTCCCGGCATCGTCGCCGCCTACCGCTACTCCATGGCGACGTACATCATGGCCGAAAATCCGGGCATGCAGGCCACGGAGGCCATCGAGCGCTCCAAGGCGCTCATGGACGGGCGCAAGGGCGACCTGTTCTGCCTTGACCTGAGCTTTATCGGCTGGGCGCTGCTAGCCACGCTGACCGCCGGCATCGGCTATCTCTGGCTCACGCCGTATATGACCGTGTCGCGCGCCGCGTTCTACCGCAGCCTGCCGCGCAGCATGGGCGACCGTGCCCCCAACGGCTGGCAGCCGAACCCTGGCCCGCAGCCGGGCGGCGACTGGTACAGCCAGAACTGAACACAAAAACATATCCCCGGCAGCATGGCTGCCGGGGATATCTGCATCTTCAGACAAAATAGCCCGCATTCTCCCGCACCGGGCAGGACGCGAAGAGCTGGCGCACCGCGCTCTCGTACTCTATCATGTCCTGCGCCTTGCGGATGCGGCGCAGCGGCCGCTCGGCATCCGCGAAGCTGCAGCCGAGATAGCGCCACGCCTCCTTCATGCGAAACAGCAGCGCGCGCCGGTCGGGAATGCGCGCGCTCGTGGCCGCATAGAGCCGGTCATGAAACGCCTGAAACTGCGCCGCCGTCGGCTCGACACCCGTGCGCAGCTGGCCGATAAGGCCGGGGTTGGCGGCCAGCCCGCGGCCGAGCATGATGCGCTCCACCGTCGGAAAGCGCGCCTGAAACGCGCGCACGGCCGGAGCGTCGAACAAATCGCCGTTGTAGCACACCGGGGCGCGGCTGTGCGCGAGCGCGTAGGCAAACATGTCGAGATCCGGGTGGCCGTGATACTGGTCGGCCTGCACGCGCGGGTGCACGATCAGCTCGCAGATCGGGTAGTCATTATACAGCTCCAGCAGCGCGGGGAATGTCTCCGCCGTCGTCTTGCCGAGCCGCGTCTTGACCGACACCGGCAGCGGACAGGCGGCAAACACGGCGTCGAAAAACCGCCGCAGCAGATCCGGCTCCGTGAGCAGACCTGCACCCTTTTTCTTCACCGTGACGGTGTTCGACGGGCAGCCGAGGTTGAAGTTCACCTCGTCGTAGCCCATATCAGCGAGCTGCCCCGCCATCCAGAGAAAGTCCTCGGCGCAGTGGCCCATGAGCTGCGGCACGACACGGATGCCCGCGTTGTGCGCAGGCTCGATCTCGCGCAGCTCGCGCGGGGAAAACGTGCGGTTCGCCGTCGGCGAGAGAAACGGCGTATAGTAGCTGTCCGCTGCGGGGAACGTCTGCCGCTGCGCCTGCCGGAACAGGTCGCCGGTCACGCCCTCCATCGGCGCGCAGAGATACTGCATGGTCATCACCTCATCATCCGGCCCATGATAGCGGAAAATCCACCCCGCGTCAAGCTTTACAAACCCGCCGCCGTCAGGTATGATAAAGAGTACACGCATCCAAGGGAGGGGTTACATGGGATATCAAAGCGATCTGGAGATCGCCCAGCGCTGCACGATGCAGCCGATCTGTGACATTGCACGCACCGTCGGCATCGACGATGCTGATATAGAGCCGTATGGCCGCCATAAGGCGAAGGTGGCCCTGTCCGTGCTCGGGCAGCCGCCGCGCGGAAAAGGCAAACTGATCCTCGTCACGGCCATCACGCCCACGCCCGCCGGCGAGGGCAAGACGACCACGACCATCGGTCTGGCCGACGCGCTGCGCCGCATCGGGAAGGATGCGGCCGTCGCGCTGCGCGAGCCGTCGCTCGGCCCGGTGTTCGGGCGCAAGGGCGGCGCGACCGGCGGCGGCTACGCGCAGATCGTGCCGATGGAGGACATCGACCTGCACTTCACCGGCGACTTTCACGCCATCGGCGCGGCAAACAACCTGCTCGCCGCCATGCTCGACAACCACATCCAGCAGGGCAACGCCCTCGGCATCGACCCGCGGCGCATCACGTGGCGGCGCTGCGTGGACATGAACGACCGGCAGCTGCGCTGCATCGTCGGCGGGCTCGGCGGCAGGGCCAACGGCGTGCCGCACGAGGACGGCTTTGACATCACGGCCGCCAGCGAGATCATGGCCGTACTCTGCCTGGCAGAGTCCATGGCCGATCTGAAGGCGCGGCTGGGCCGCATCATCGTGGGCTACACGTATGACGGCCGGCCCGTCACGGCGCGCGACCTCAAGGCCGTGGGCGCGATGGCGGCGCTGCTGCGCGACGCGCTCAAGCCCAACCTCGTGCAGACGCTCGAGGGCACGCCGGCGTTCGTGCATGGCGGGCCGTTTGCCAACATCGCGCACGGGTGCAACAGCGTGCTCGCCACGCGCATGGCCATGCACCGCTGCGACTACGCCGTGACGGAGGCCGGCTTCGGCGCGGATCTCGGCGCGGAGAAGTTTCTGGACATCAAGTGCCGGCTCGCCGGACTGCGGCCGGACGCCGCCGTCGTGGTGGCGACGGTGCGCGCGCTGAAAATGCACGGCGGTCTGGCGCTGAATGAACTCGGCACGGAGGATCTCGACGCGCTGCGCCGCGGCGTGCCAAACCTGCTGCACCATGTGCGCTGCATCCGCGACACGTTCGGCCTGCCATGCGTCGTGGCCATCAACCGCTTCCCCACCGACACCGACCGCGAGATCGCACTGCTGACGGAGCTGTGCGGGGAGCTGGGCGTCCGCGTCGTGCTGGCCACCGTCTGGGCCGACGGCGGCCGCGGCGGCGAGGCGCTCGCGCGCGAGGTCGTGCGCCTGTGCGAAACGGAGAACCGCTTCCGCTTTGCCTACGAGCTCGACGCACCGGTCGAGGAAAAGATCACGGCGGTCGTGCGCCGGGTCTACGGCGGCGCGGGCGCGGAGATCCTGCCCGCCGCGCGCAGACAGATCCGCGAGCTGGAGGCGCTCGGCTTCGGCGGCCTGCCGGTGTGCATCGCCAAGACGCAGGCGAGCCTGTCGGACGACCCTGCGCTGCTCGGCGCGCCCGCGGGCTTCACCGTGACCGTGCGCAGCGTGACCGTGTCCGCCGGGGCGGGCTTTCTCGTCGCGCTCACGGGCGACGTGCTCACGATGCCCGGCCTGCCGAAAGTCCCGGCCGCCGAAAACATCGACGTCGACGACGACGGCCGCATCACCGGTCTGTTTTGAGCGTTTGCGCCCGCACACCGTTTCGTGTGCGGGCGTTTTTTCTGCGCATGGGCAGAAGTTATGTAAACCAGTCGGCGCATACCGCGTCAATCCTGCTCATAGGATGGTGGCAGAAAGCCGGAGGTGGTGCAATGTACAAAGTGCGGCAAGCCGTCAGAAAACACCGGAAACTGCTGAGCGTGTGCGCAATGGTGCTGGCCATCGCGCTCATGTTCTGGGCGGTCAACAGCCCCGCGATCGTGGGCGTGAGCGCGGCCAAGCGCGTGCTGCCCATCTACAGCGTGCAGCGCGACGACCGCGTCGTGAGTCTGTCATTCGACGCGGCCTGGGGCAATGAGGACACGCAGATGCTCATCGACATCCTCAACAAGTACAACGTCCACGCGACCTTCTTCGTCGTGGGCGAATGGGTGGACAAATATCCGGAGTCGGTCAAGGCGCTCGCGGACGCGGGCAACGAGGTCATGAACCACTCGTCCACGCACCCGCACATGGCGCAGCTGAGCGCCGAGCAGATCCAGACGGAGGTCAACACCTGCGCCGATAAAATTGAGGCCGTCACCGGTACGCGGCCGACGCTGTTTCGCTGTCCCTACGGGGAGTACAACGACACGGTCGTGAGCACCATCAACGGCCTGGGCATGCACGTCATCCAGTGGGACGTCGATTCCCTCGACTGGAAGGGCCTGAGCAGCGACGAGATCACCTCGCGCGTGCTCACGCGCGTGCAGCCGGGCAGCATCGTGCTGTTCCACAACGCGGCCGAGCACACGCCGGAGGCACTGGCCGGGATCATTGAGGCGCTCATCGCCGACGGGTATTCCATCATCCCGATCTCGCAGATGATCCTCCCCGGCGACACGAGCATCGACCCCAACGGCCGCCAGTGCCCGGCGACTGCGGACGAGGGCGCATAGGGCGCGCAGGGAAAGCGGGGCATGATCCCCGCTTTCGTTGCATTTTGCGCGCGAAAACGTTATAATGGAGAAAAAATCACCGCCCACGGGGCGGTTTGGGAGTAATATCTATGGAAAATTTCCAGAAAATCGCCGTGCTCATCGACGCGGACAACACGCAGCTGTCCAAGCTGGAGGCCGTGCTGCACGAGGTGTCGGCCTACGGCCGCATCGTCGTGAAAAAAGCCTACGGCAACTGGCGCAAGGACTCGCTGAAAAACTGGGAGCCGGAGCTCAAGCGCCTCGCCATCCGCGCCGAGCAGCAGTTTGACTACGTTGCCGGCAAAAACACGACCGACATCGCCATGGTCATCGGAGCCATGGATCTGCTGCACAACAATATGTATGACGCGCTCGTGCTCGTGTCGAGCGACAGTGATTTCACGCCGCTGGCCATCCGTCTGCGTGAGTCGGGCCTGTACATCATCGGCGCCGGCGTGACGACGACGCCGGAGTCGTTCAAAAATGCGTGCGACGACTTCATCCTCATCGACTACCTGTCCAAGGCGGACGAAAAGCCGGCAGCCGCCGAGCACGCCGCGGAGCCCGCGGCCAAAAAGCCCGCCCGCAAGACGAAAAAGACCACCCGCAGCACGAAAAAGCCCGCTGCCGAAGCCGCGCCTTCCGCCGAGCCGGAGCCGACGCCGGAACCCGAACCCGAGCCGGAACCGAAAAAGCCCAATATCGGCGAGATCCACAACCTGCTGCACATCGCGTCCGAGAAGTATCAGGACGCCGACGGCTTTGTCAACGTCAGCTCCTCGGGGCTGTACATCAAGCGCGTCAAGCCCGATTTCAACGTGCGCGCCTACGGCTACAGCAAGCTGCCGGAGCTGCTGGCCGCCTTCCCGAACAAGTATCAGATCAAGCGCTATGAGGGCAAGGGCGGCGCGACGATCATCGCCTATAAATGCCTGTAATATCAAGCATTGAAAAGTCTGATAAGAACCCGCTCAGATTTGCGAAAAGCCCTTGACTTTTGCTTTCGAGCGCGCTAAAATTCCTCTCCTGTTGGGGAAGGACACCACCGCGAAGCAACCCTCTTTCTTCGATGCCTCTGCGTCGGCACTCCCCGCAAATTTCAAGCAAGAAAGAAGGTCTTTCCATGACTGCTCAAATCCTTGCAGCTGTCATCTTCGTCGGCATGTTTGCGCTCATCATCATGGACAAATTCGAGCGCCAGTATGTCACCCTTGGCAGTGCAGCCCTCGTGCTCGTGGTCGTGTTCGGCATCTGCATGCACAGCTGGGACGCGATCAAAAATGCTCTGAACCTCGGTGCGATCTTCCGCGCCGACTTCTGGTACGGCGCTTCGGAGAGCGCAAGCTCCGGCGTCAACTGGTCGACCATCTTCTTCATCACCGGTATGATGATCATGGTCGAAGGCCTCGGCAAATCCGGCTTCTTCCGCTGGCTGTGCCTGTCGCTGGCAAAGCTCGCGCACTACCACGTCGTGCCACTGCTGCTGTGCTTCATGGCCATGTCCGCGTTTCTGGCCATGTTCATCGACAGCATCACGGTCGTGCTGTTTCTTGCGACCGTTACGCTGGAGCTGGCGCAGATCCTGTGCTTTGACCCTGTCCCGATGATCCTGTCGGAAGTCTTCTGCGCCAACCTCGGCGGCGCTGCCACCATGTGCGGCGATCCCCCCAACATCATCATCGGCACCGCGCTCGGCTATACCTTCACGGACTTCATTAAAAACACCGGCGTCATCATCGGCATCTGCTTTGTGTTCGTGCTGATCTTCTTCTGGCTGTGCTTCCGCAAGCCGCTCAAGGCGAGCGAGGCCGCCCGCCCGGCTGACGCCGTCTGCCCCGCTCCGGCGACCGCCATCGCCAACCGCAAGGCGTTCGTCGCGGATGTGATCGTGTTTCTCATCGCGGTCGCGCTGCTCGTGACGCACGCGCAGACCGGCCTGACTGTCTCGTGCATCGGCGTCATCGTCGCGTGCCTGACGCTGCTGGTGACCGTGTTTACCAACGGCGGCGCTGCGGTCAAGGAAGTCATCCGCGGTGTGGACTACAAGACGCTGCTGTTTTTCATCGGCCTGTTCATCTCCGTTGCGGGCCTGGAGCAGACCGGCGTGCTCAAGCTCATCGCGCAGTTCATCTCCAACATCAGCGGCGGCAGCATCAAGGTCGTCATCCTCATCATTCTGCTGCTGTCGGCCGTGTGCAGCGCGCTGATCGACAACATCCCGTTCGCAGCCACCATGGTTCCGGTCGTGCAGTCCATCGCGGCGACGCAGGGCATGGATCTGTCCGTGCTCGCCTGGGCGCTGTCGCTCGGCACCGACCTCGGCGGCAACGCCACGCCCATCGGCGCGTCGGCCAACGTCGTGGCCACGTCCGTGTCGGCCAAGAGTGGCCACCCCATCAGCTGGGGCAAATACTGCAAATACTGCGTCCCGGCCACCGTGCTGGTCATTGCGGTCTCGCTGGGATGCCTGTTCCTGAGATACCTGTAATTTTACATCAGAAAGGCGGTAACGCATCGTGAAACAGATCATCGTGACCGTCGGCCGTGAACACGGCAGCGGCGGCAAGTACATCGCCGAACAGATCGCCAAACAGCTCGGCATCGCGTTTTATGATAAGGAGCTGCTGCTGGCCAGTGTCTTCAACGCCGAGGACGCCGCGCGCTATGACGAGAAGCCCGTGCACCTACTGTGGTCGCGCCGCATCGGCGAGAACTTCAACGCGCCAGAGGATGCGCTCGCACACGAGACGTTCGAGCACATTCAGGAGCTTGCCGACAGCGGCGAGTCGTTCGTCGTGCTCGGCCGCTGCTCGGACTTCATCCTGCGCAGCAATCCGAACGCCGTGCACCTGTTCATCGCCGGCAAGCCCGACCAGAAGCGTCAGCGGCTCATGGAGGAAAAATCCCTCACGGCCGATCAGGCGGCGCTGGAAATGCGCCGCGTCGACCGCGACCGCAAGGCCTACCACAACTACTACTGCGACACGAAGTGGGGCGACGCGCGCGGCTATGACCTCGTCGTCAACAGCGGCAAGCTCGGCATCGAGAAAACCGTTGACACGCTCGTGACCTACGTGCGTGCCTATCAGGCGCAGAACGAAAAATAAATAGGAAAACGCCCCGGATGCGATGCACCCGGGGCGTTTTCTGTTTTTCAGCCGCCGGTTTTCTGCGGCCAGCAGGACACGACGATCCCTGCCAGGATCAGCGCGCCGCCGAGCAGGCCCGCAAGGCCAAAGTGCTCGTGAAAGCACACCGCGCCCAGCGCTGCCGCAACGAAGGGATTGAGCGCGCAAAACAGCGCCGCGTGGTCCGCCGTCGTCCCGCTCTGCGCGACCGGCTGGAGCGTGAAGCCAAAGCCGCTGCACACGAGCGCCAGCGCCAACACGACCAGCCACTCCGTGCCGCTGCCGGGCAGGTGCGGCGTCTCGAACAGGAACGACGCGATCAGCGCCAGCGCGCCCAGGAACCCCACCTGCACCACACCGGACAGCAGCGGATCCGCTCCGGCGTGCGTGAGCCGGTCGGTCATGAGAATGGCCGTCGAATACAAAAACGCCTCCAGAATGCAGTACCCAACGCCCGGCGTGAGCGTGAGACCGCCGCGCAGCGTCAGCAGCGCCACGCCCAGCAGGCACGCCAGCGCGCCGAACAGCACACGGCGCTCCGGCCAGCGGCGGCTGAGCGCCGCCTGAATGAGCGGCACGATGACGACCGCCGTCTTCGTCACGAACGACACGGTAGAGGTCTCCACGGTTTTCAGTGCCGTGAGCTCCGCCGTCATGACGCAAAAATAGATGCCGCCCATGGCAAGACCGCTCAGCAGCGTGCGCCGGTCGATCTGCAGCAGCCGCCGCCGGAACAGCGCCGCCAGAAATGCAAACGCCAGCAAAAACCGCACCGCCAGCAGCGTGAATTTGCCCATGTCCTGCAAGCCGACTTTTGTGAGCACATATGATGTGCTGCGCGCAATGATGACCGCCGCCAGCAGCAGCTCCGCCTGCGTGCGCGTCATGGTCCGGGTCTTCATCCGTATTCCTCCCGAAAATGTCTTGACGAAACGATACCACGGTTATATCATTGCGTAAAGAGACAATGTTTCAACGGTTCCTTGCGGAATCTGCAAGGACAGAGGCAGCTTATGGACACGGAAAAATGCCGCGCACTGCTGGCCGTGCTCGAGGCCGGGAGCCTCTCGGCGGCGGCGGAAAAACTGGACTATACCCCCTCCGGCCTGAGCCGGATGATGGCGGCGCTCGAGCAGGAGCTGGGCTTCCCACTGCTGAGCCGCTCGCACAGCGGCGTGCAGCCGACGCGCGCCTGCCGGACGCTGCTGCCGACGCTGCGGGAGCTGACGCACTGGAGCGGTCTGCTCGACGCGCAGGCAGCCGAGATCCGCGGCGTCGAGACCGGCACGATCGCCGTCGGCTGCGTCTACGGGGCGTACTACGGCTGGCTCAGCCGCTGCATCGCCCGCTTTTGCGAAGTTTACCCCGGCATCGAGGTGCAGGTCCTGCAGGGCAACAGCAGCCAGCTCACGCGCGCCGTGTGCGAGCACACGGCCGACTTCTGCATCACGAGCTTCCGCGAGGGCGACTTTGACTGGATCCCGCTGTACGCCGACCCCATGGTCGCGTGGCTGCCGCCGGAGCACCCGCTGGCCGGAGGCAGGACGTTCCCGCTCGCGGCGTTTGCGACCGAGCCGACCATTGCGACCTATATGCACCAGGACACGGACAACGCGCGCGTGTTCGCCCACGCGGGCATCACGCCGAACGTCCGCTACACGACTGTGGACAGCCGCGCCACCTTTGCCATGGTGCAGGCCGGTCTCGGCGTGAGCCTGAACAACCAACTCATCACCCGCGGCTGGGACACGACCGGCATCGTGATCCTCCCGGTCGATCCGCCGCAGTATGCCGAGATCGGCATCGCCGCGCCCGCGCCGGAGGAGCTGTCCCCGGCGGCGAAGCGGTTTCTCGCCTTTGCCCGGCAGACCCTGCGCACGGACCCCGAGGCCGCGGAACTTGGAAAGGAGCAAGCATGAAAGTATCCGAACTCCCCTACCGGCGCGTGACGCGCGAGGAAATGACCGAGGGCCTGCAGCGCGTGATCGAGCGCGTAAAGGCAGCGCAGAGCGTCGAGGAAATTCTCGCCGCGCGGGCGGAATATCTCTCGCTCACGACGGAGTACGCCACGGCGCAGTCGCTGTCGTACATGCGCTACACGATCAACACCGTAGACCCGTTTTATCTGGCGGAAAAGGACTACTACGACGAGATCGGCCCGGAGGTCGAAAATCTCGCGCTGCAGTACACCTCCGCCGTGCTCGACAGCCCGTTTCGAAAAGAACTCGAGACGGCGCTCTCGCCGATCCTGCTGCGCAGCATGGAGCTGCAGCGGCGGAGCATGTCGCCGGAGATCATCGACGACATGGTCGAGGAGAACAAGCTCGTGAGCGAATACGCCCAGCTCATGGCGGGCATGCTCTTCCCCTTCCGGGGCGAGCAGCTGCCGCGGCCGATGCTGATGAAATACGCCCGCAGCGCCGACCGCGCCACGCGCAGGGAATGTTACGAGGCCCTCGGCATAACGCTGGAAGCGCACAGCGCGCAGCTCGACGATATCTTTGACCGGCTCGTGCACGTGCGCGACCGGATGGCCAAAAAGATGGGCTATCAAAACTTCATCGAGCTCGGCTACTGCCGCATGGAGCGCATGTGCTACGACGCGCAGGCCGTGCAGGCCTTCCGCGAGAACATCGTGCGCGACATCGTGCCGGTCGTGTCCCGGCTGCGGCTGGAAAACGCGAAGCGGCTCGGTATCGACACGTTCCGGCTCTACGACAACGAATTTTTCACCCCCGGCGGCGACCCGACGCCCTGCGGCAAGGACGACCTGTTTGCGGCAGCGCAGAAGATGTACGACGCCATGGGCGACGTGCCGGGCGCGTTTTTCCGCATGATGTGCGAAAACGAGGCCTTCGACGTGGAGTCCCGCCCGAACAAGTGGGGCGGCGGCTACTGCACGGAGTTCCCGAAATTCCGGCAGCCGTTCATCCTCGCAAACTTCAACGGCACGTCCGGCGACGTGGACGTCGTGACGCACGAGGCCGGCCACGCGCTCAACGCCTACCTGATCGCGGACAACCGCTTCGCGCTGGAGCTCGGCTGCGGCGGCATGGAGACCGCCGAGACGCACTCGATGAGCATGGAGTTTTTCGCCTGGCCATATCTCGACGCTTTCTTCCCCAAGGCGGGCGACGCGGAGCGCTACCGCTTCCAGCACGCGCTCGATGCACTCAGCTTCCTGCCCTACGGCACGATGGTGGACGAATTCCAGCACCGCGTCTATGCCGAGCCCGGCCTTACCCCGGCCGAGCGCAACGCCGTCTGGCTGGAGCTGGAGGCGAAATACCGCCCGTATATCGACCAGAGCGGCATCCCGTATCTCGAGCGCGGCACACGCTGGCAGTACCAGATGCACATCTACGAGACGCCGTTTTACTACATCGACTACTGTCTGGCGCAGACGGCGGCGTTCCAGTTCCTGCTCGCGTCGCAGGACGATTATGACGACGCCTTCGCCCGCTACCTGCACCTGTCGCAGCAGGGCGGCGAAAAGCTCTGGACGGATCTGCTGGCCGAGGCCGGCTTCCGCTCCCCGTTCGAGCCGGGCGCGCTCGCGCAGCTGGCAGCACGGGTAGAGCCGCTCATCCGCAAACATACCGTCTGACAAGGGAGGACACCGCCATGTATGAACTGACCCAGGTGGCCGGAAACAGCTACTACATCCAGAGCCCGGCCAAGATCGGCCTCGTACGCCTGAACGACACCGACGTCTGCCTCATCGACAGCGGCAACGACAAGGAGGCCGGGCGCAAGGTGCGCCAGATCCTCGACGCCAACGGCTGGCATCTGACCGCCATCTACAACACGCACTCCAACGCCGACCACATCGGCGGCAACCAGTACCTGCAAAACCAGACCGGCTGCAAGGTCTACGCCCCCGGCATTGAGTGCGATTTCACGCGCCACCCGGTGCTCGAGCCGTCGTTTCTCTACGGCGGCTATCCGCCGAAGGAGCTGCAGCACAAGTTCCTCATGGCCAAGCCCAGCGACGCGCAGGAGCTGACCCAGGCATGCCTGCCGGAGGGGTTCGAACTGCTGCCGCTGCCGGGGCACTTTTTCGACATGGTGGGCTTTCGCACGCCGGACGACGTGGTGTATCTGGCCGACTGCCTGTCGAGCCGGGAGACGCTGGAAAAGTACCAGATTGGCTTCCTCTACGACGTTGCAGCCTACCTGAACACGCTCGAAATGGTCAAGACGCTCACCGCCCGTGCCTTCGTGCCCGCGCACGCCGCGGCCACGGAGGACATCGCCCCGCTCGCGCAGTACAACATCGACAAGGTGCTCGAGATCGCGGACATCATCACGGAGCTCTGCCAGAAACCGCAGACGTTCGAGGCGGTCTTGCAGCAGCTGTTCCGGCGCTTTGATCTCGTGATGAACTTTGAGCAGTACGTGCTCGTCGGCAGCACAGTGCGCTCCTATCTCGCGTGGCTGAAGGACAGCGGCAGACTCCGCGCCGTCTTTGACGACAACCGCCTGCTCTGGCAGCAGGCATGAAATGCATGCAAAAACCTCCGCATCCGATCGGATGCGGAGGTTTTTCATTCCAGAAGTCCGTATTTTTCTTTCACACGCGCGAGTTTACGCAATAGCGGCTGATACAGCAGGAGCAGAAACACGGCCGTCGCACCCGCGTGGATGAGGTTAAATACAAACCCCGATGCGCAGGTCGCAAGCCACAGCTGCCACGAGGGCACAGCGTTGTACATGAGCATGCTCGCCGTATCGAGCAGCACGCCGTAGACGATGAGCACCGAGAAAAAGCCGTAGAGCAGCAGCGGCACGAGCCGTACCTTCCGCCCGGCAAACAGCACGCCGCCGAGAAAGCCCACGAGCCCGAAGCCGAGCATCTGCCACGGCGTCCACGGCCCCTGACCGAAGAAAAAGTTCGAGATCAGGCCCGCCGCCGCGCCGGTGACAAAGCCCGCCTCCGGCGTGAAGGCCACGGCCGTGAGGATCACGATCGCGCACACGGGCTTGCACTGCGGCAGCCAGTAAAACGCCGCGCGCCCGGCCACGGCCAGCGCCGTCATCGTTGCAAGCAGCACGAGCTCGCGCGCCTGCGGTCTGCGGCCTTCAAACCGCAGCACGAACGGCACGAACATCAGCCCCACGAGCAGCAGCGACGTGAGGTAGTACTTCCGCTCGTCCCACACGCACACGAACACCGCCATCAGCGCCGGGATCGCCACGAGCAGGATGCCGAGCGCGGCCCAGGTGCGCCGCGTCAGTCGGTGAGACATTGTACGACCTCCCCGCACAGCACCGCGCCGGGCGCGGCCTCACGCGCGATGCGCGCGGCCGCCGTGGTGTAAAAATAATGATCGGAGAAAAAGGCGCGCGCGGCGTTTTCCGTCACGACCTCGCCGCGAAAGAGCAGGCCGCAGCGGTCGGCATACTGCGCGCAGAATTCCACATCGTGGCTCACGACGCATACGGCCGTGCCCTGCGCGCAGAGCGCGCGCAAAAGCGCGCCGAATTCTTCTTTGAACGCGCCGTCCATGCCCTTCGTCGGCTCGTCGAGCAGCAGCACGCGCGGCTGCATGAGCAGCACCTTCGCCAGCGCGGCGCGCTGCTGCTCGCCGCCGGAGAGGTCAAAGGGATGCCGGTCGAGCAGCGGCGCGAGCGCCATCTGCCGCACGACCGTGTCCACCAGCGCGGCGTCCCTGCCGAGCGATGCGAGATCGGCGCGCACCGTGTCAGCCGCGAAGAGCGTGCGCGGATCCTGCGGCACGGCGGCGATGCCGTCGCGCAGGGGCTGGAGCGCGCGCTGCTTCTTCCCGTCGAGATACACGCTGCCACGGTACAGCCGCAGCCGTCCGGAGAGCACGCCGAGCGCCGTCGTCTTGCCGCTGCCGTTGCTGCCGGTGAGCGCGTAGAGCTCGCCCGGGCGCAGCGTGAGCGAGAAATTGCGCAGCACGTCCGCGCTGCCCTGCGCGTAGCGAAACCAGCCGTCGCGCACGGTCAGCACCGGGGGCGTGTCCACGGGCGCGGGCGCCGCGGCCGGCATCGGGTGCGGAGCAAAGCGCCCCAGATACGCTCTGCCCGCGCGCACGGTGAGCGGCAGACGCTCCGTCTCGCCGAGGGCGGCGGCGATGCGTGCCGCCGTGGGCATGGCGGAAAAGATCGCGTGGCCGCGCACTGCGGCCGCCGCCTCCTGCGGCGCGCCGGCGGCCAGCAGCCGCCCCTGCTCGAGCACGATGAGGTGGTCGGCCAGCGGCACAGCCTCCTCCAGCCGCTGCTCGGACAGCAGGATCGTCAGCCCCAGCTCCTCATTGAGCTTGCGCAGCGTGTGCAGAAAGGTGCTCGCCGCGATGGGGTCGAGTTGGCTCGTCGGCTCGTCCAGAATGAGCACGTCCGGCCGCATGACCACGACGGACGCGAGGTTGAGTATCTGCTTCTGGCCGCCGGAGAGCGCGGCCACGTCGCGGTCGAACCAGTCGGCAATGCCGAAGTAGCTCGCCATCTCGGCGACGCACAGGCGCATGGTTTTTTCATCGCACCCAAGGCTCTCGAGCCCGAACGCCAGCTCGTGGAACACCTTGTCCGTCACGATCTGGTCGTCCGGGTGCTGGAGCACGAAGCCGATGCGCCGCGCCTGCTCGGCAAACGGGATGCCCTTTAGGAGCGCGTCCCCAAGGCGCACCGCGCCGCTGACAGTGCCGTGCGGCGTGAGGCAGGTCTTGAGCTGGCGCAGGAGGGTGGATTTCCCGCTGCCGCTCTCGCCGCAGAGGACCGTGACCGCCCCCTCCGGGATTGTGAGCGTGAGGTCACTCAGCGCCGGGCGCGTCTGGCCCGGATAGGTAAACGTCAGATGTTCGAGCGCAAACGACGCCATGTCAGCGCCTCCTTTCCATCAAGCAGCAGCGGCAGAAAGCACAGCAACGCAAAGCACGCCATGCACACCGCGCCGAGCACGCCGCGGCCGCCGATGCGGATCGACGGGTAGTAGCGCACATACAGCGCGCCGCAGCCGACGCCCGCGCACACGCCCGCAAGTGCGAGCGCAAGCACGGCGCTGAGCACGCCGTCGCGCCGGGTGAAGCGGTAATTGCCGAAATACGTTCTTCTGCCGGCACCGTAGCCCCGACTCTTCATGGAGTCCGCCGCCGTGATGCCGCTCTCAAGCGCCCACGAGACGGTGACGGACAAAATGCGCGCGCCATTGCGCAGCCGCTGCCACGCGCTGCCCTCGCGCGTGCCGCAGCCGAGCGACGCCTGCGCCGCGCGCACAGAGCGGATGTGCGCGGAAAATTTCGGCACGAACCGCAGCGCCATGCTCAGCAGCAGCGACACGCCCGGCAGCGCACTACCGAACACGTACAGATATTTTTCCGCCGTCATGACGACATTGCAGCACTGAAACCATAAAATCACGGCCGCGAACATCGCCGCCGCGGCCGCGCCGTAGCACAGCGCCTCGCGCGTGACGGGGTTGCCGTTCGGCAGGTAGAACAGCATCGTCACGCCCGCGTGGTTCAGCAGCGCGTTGAGCGCCGCCATCAGTACCAGAAACGGCACGAGCCAGCCGAGCGTCCGCCCCAGGCTGCGCCAGCCGCGCAGCACCGCGCAGTAGCCCAGCGCGCCCAGCAGGCTCAGCGCCAGAAACACCGGGTGCAGCACGAGCATCGTCAGCAGCAGCACGGCCGCAAAATAGCAAAAGGTCAGCGCCGGGTGCAGCGCCGAGAAGGAATCGTTCATGGTTCTCCTTGCAGGGCGCCGACGTCGCGCCCGAGATCGCACGTATAGCTCCAGACGACGGTGTCGCCGTCATGGAGCGTGTAGCCGCTGCAGCCGTAATCCGGCCAGACGCCGTTGACGCTGTACATCCAGCCGGACAGCTCGCCGCAGTCAAATTCGTAGAGGTTGCCGATGCCCTCGATATAGGCGCTGTTGTACGCGGGCGTCCAGGTCGACTCCATGTGGATGCCCTGTGCGCGGCAGACCTGCTGCAGCACGTCAAACACCGTGTCCCCCTCCGAAAAGGCGACCGTCGTCTCCGGCAGGAGCACGCCGTCGGACGGGACGATGTCCGCCTTGCCGGCCTTCAGGTCGTCCATGTGCGCGAGCACCGTGCTGCACTCGATCCGCACCGTGCAGTGCAGCGCACCGGCATCCTCCTGCGCCTGCCCGCCGCAAGCCGTGCACAGCAAAAGCAGCAGGCACAGCAGCAGCGCGAGCGCGCGCCGCTTAGCCACGCTGCACCGTCGCATTCACGACCGTGAGCGCGGCCGTCGTCGTGGCAAGGCTCTCTGATTCGTCCGCGGCGGCCAGCACGGCGTCCGACACCGTCAGCGCCGCCTCCGCCACACCGTCGGCAAGCTGAAAGCGCAGCCGCACGAGCACGCTGCCCGTCGATGTGGCGAGCGTGCCGCCCGCCTCCGGCAGGCACAGGGCGCGCGCGCTGCCGGTCTCGTTGGCGCGCTCGGAGTCGCTCTCCCACTCCGGCAGGCTGCCCATCACGAGCGGGATGTCCCCGTCCGCCGTGCCGAGAAACGTGATCTGCGTCGGGTCAAAGGCCACGGCGAGGCTCGCCGCCTCGTAGTGCGCACCGTCCGGCAGACCGGAGAGCACAACATCGACCGTGCACGCGCCGTCCGCGTCCGCGCTCTGGCACGTGAGCGTGAGCGTGGGCTCGGTGTCCTCGACGCTCTTTTGCCGCAGGGCAATGCACAGCACCACCACCGCCGCGACCAGCAGCACGGCGAGCACGATGGCAATGTTCTTTTTCGTCCAGAAAGTCTTCATTGTCCGTCCTCCTGCGTCGTGGGCAGCGCCGTATTCTGTACAAAGCTGTCGGCCAGCGCGCGCACATCCTGCGCGTCGACGCGGCCGTTAAGATCCACGTCCATCGTCAGCAGCAGCTGCGTCTCCGGGACCGTGCTGGCGGCGCAGGCCGTGCGGATGTTCAGCGCGTCCTGCGCGTTGATGACGCCGTCGGCATTCACATCACCGGCGGTCAGCACCGGCCCCTTACCTTCCGTCACGGTGTAGTTTGCCGTGTCGTTGAGCGCATCATCCGTCACGTCCGGCGCAAAGAGCCAGACCCACGTCGGCGTGTCGCTGCGCTCAGAGAGCACGGGGCTGTAGAGCAGCTGCGTCCCGTCGGAAAACGTGACCGTGCTGTCCGCCGCCGCATCCGGCAGGCACACGGCGACCGTGCGGTATCTGGCCGGGATGAGGCCGCTGCCGTCCGCCGTGCAGAGAACGCGCGCGACCGGCTCGTCGGGCTCGGCGGGCGTTTCGACCGTGGGCGCGTCCGTCTCCTGATAGAGGCCGCTCTGCCCGCGCTGGAAGCGCGAGACGGCCACGAGCGCATACACCGCCTGCTCCGTGGCGAGGCTGTCAACGCCGCCGGAGGCCTTGTGGCGGAACGCGGCCGCGCCCGCATCGTAAAACGTCAGCAGTGCATCGACCGCCGAGCCGCCGTCTTTGACGAAGCGGCTGTCCGTGTCCGGGTCGATGCCCAGCGCCGTGCAGGCGACGATGACCTGCGCGACGCTCTCGGCGTTGGCAGAGCCCCACGAGGTGAAGCCGCCGTCGCCGTTTTGCATGGCAGAGAGCGTATCAACACCGCGCGACACGGCCGCCGCGACGGCCGCCTCCCCGCGGTACGCCGCCAGCGCCTGCAGCACCATGGCCGTCACGTCCGGATCGGCCGCCGCGCCGTTCATCGCCCAGCCGCCGCCGGAGAGCTCCGCCGCGAGGATTGCATCCACGCACTGGCGGCGCACCGCGCTTCCGGACAGGTAATTGCGGCTGTCGAGCGCGAGCAGGGCAAACACCGGGCCGTTGATGCCCTGATTGCGCACCCAAGCAAAGTCGGTATACGGCGCGGTGAGGTCGCAGCCGCCGACCTGCGTCGCGTCGCGCCCGATGGCGGACAGCGCGAGGATGACGCGCGAATTGTCCGTGGATTTATAGGCGTTGAGCGCGCCGGCCTTGCCGGACGCCGCCGTGAGCTCCGGTGCTTTGGATGCAACGTCTGCATAGTAGCGCGCAAAATAGTCGCTGTCCACGGCAAAATACCCGCCGCGGGCCAGGCCCAGCACCGTCCACTCGTCGCCGTAGCCCGGCGAGGGGACGGACGCCGCCTGATGCGCCAGCGCGGCCGAGAGCACCGGCTGCACATCCGCGCCCTGCGCCGTCGGGGCCGGCAGCACCGCGCACACGAGCAACAGCGCCAGACACAGCGCCAGAAACCGTTTGTTCGTTTTCATGATCTGCCTCCTGAAGGGGTCTTCTACGCACGCGGCCAGAGCGCGTGCGGGTTTTCCGAAATCACGCAACATTATACCAGCCGGATCGCGCAAAAGCAACGCTCTGCGGCATTTCCCGCCCCGGCGATGCATGGACTTTCTGTCAGGTTTTCCGGCAGGCCGCTTTTGCGCAATTTCCCACGCGCGGCGTGCTAGGATATCCCCATGGACGTCATCTATCTCGACAGCCTGTTCGGGCTGAATCTGCTGATCGACTACTGCCTCGTGCTGGTCTCCGCGCGCGTGTGCGGCGTGGTGCTGCGCCGCTGGCGGTACGCGCTCGCAGCGCTCATCGGCGCGCTGTATGCCGCCCTCATGGTCCTGCCCGGCTTCGGCTGGCTGGCAAACGGTATGATGAAGCTCGCGCTCGGCGCGGCCATGGCGCTCATCGCCTTCGGCGGGGAGGCGCACCTCGTGCGGTGCACGGTGGTGTTTTTCGCCGTGTCGGCCGCGTTCGGCGGCGCGGTGTACGCTGCGAGCATGCTCGCGGGCGTGTCGCCGGGCAGCGGCGCGCTCGTGACGGTGTCGGGCCGGGTGCTGGCGCTGTCGTTCGCCGCGTGCTACGCGGCCGTGTCGCTCGTGTTCCGCCGGCGGGCCAGGGCCGCCGACCGCGAGGTGCGCACCGTGACGGTCACGCTCGCCGGGCGCAGCGTGACGCTCAGGGCCCTGCGCGACAGCGGCAACGACCTGCACGACCCGGTGTCCGGCCTGCCGGCGGCGGTGGTCGAGCGCGCGGCGGTGCTGCCGCTGTTTCCGGCGGTGCGCGCACTGCCGGACGACGCGGTGCAGGCGCTGGAGGCGCTCAGCGCGCTGCCGGAGTGCACCGGCCGGGTCGTGCTGCTGCCGTATCGTGCGGTGGGCGTGACCGGCGCGCTGCTGCCGGCGTTCCGGCCGGACAGCGTGAAGATTGACGGCGCGGCAGAGCCGATGCTGCTGGCGCTGAGCGCGCAGGCGCTCACATCCGACGGCGCATTCGCCATGGTGCTGCCGCCAAAAAGCTGAGGAGGGGTTTTTCGTGCCAGGATTTCTGGAAAGACTACATACGCTCTGGGCGGCGCTGCGGCTGCGGCTGCGCGGCGGCGCGCCGGGGCTGTTTTACATCGGCGGGAGCGACACCATGCCCGCCCCGCTCGACCGCGCGGCCGAGCAGCAGGCCATTCGGGCGCTCGCCGCCGGCAGCGAGGAGGCCGCCTCCCTGCTCATCGAGCACAACCTGCGGCTGGTGGTGTACATCGCGCGCCGGTTTGAAAACACGGGCATCCACATCGAGGACCTGATCTCGATCGGCACGATCGGCCTCATCAAGGCCATCCACACCTTCAAGCCGGACAAGAACATCAAGCTTGCGACCTACGCCTCGCGCTGCATCGAAAACGAGATCCTCATGTACCTGCGCAAGTGCAGCGCGCAGAAAACGGAGGTGAGCATCGACGAGCCGCTCAACACCGACTGGGACGGCAACGAGCTGCTGCTCTCGGACATTCTCGGCACGGACGCCGACGCCGTGAGCCGCCCGCTCGAGGACGACGCGGAGCGCGCCATGCTCCTGCGCGCCATCGAGACACTCGGCGAGCGCGACCGGCAGATCATCCTGCTGCGCTTCGGCATCGGCGGCGCGCGCGAGGCGACGCAAAAAGAGGTCGCGGACCTGCTGGGCATCTCGCAGAGCTACATCAGCCGGCTCGAAAAGCGCATCATCGCGCACCTGCGTCAGGAAATGCTCAAGCAGATGCAGTGCTGAAAATATGCCAAAGCGGCGGCTCCGGTCGGAGCCGCCGCTTTGTCTGTCATTTTTTCACGCGGCACTGAATGCGCTGCACACCGCAAAAGAGCAGGAACACCACAAGATCGACCACCACGACGCTCGCGCCGGACGGCGTCTCGAGCACATAGGACAGCACCATGCCGAGCAGGAAATTCACCACTGACACCACGGCCGCGCAGATCGTGACCGAGCGGAACGTGCCGAACACGCGCATGGCCGTCAGCGCCGGGAAGATAATGAGGCTCGAGATGAGCAGCGCGCCCATCATGCGCATACCCAGCACGATCGTGACCGCCGTGAGCACCGCGAGCAGCATATTATATGCCTGCGTGTGCACGCCGGTCGCGCGCGAGAACGTCTCGTCGAACGTGACGGCGAAAATGCGCGGATAGCACAGCACGAACAGCGCCAGCACCGCCGCCGACAAAATCAGGCTCAGGCGCAGGTCGGCCGACGACAGCGACAGGATGCTACCGAACATGTAGTTATTCACATCGGTGTTCATGCCGCTGGTCATGGACACGGTCATCACGCCGATGGCCAGTGCGCTGCTCGAGAGCAGCGCAATCGCGGCGTCGCCCTTGAGCTTGCCGTTTTGCGACAGGCGCAGCAGCAAAAACGCCGCCACGACCACGACCGGCACCGCCACGGCCAGCGGCGCGAGATTGAGCGCCGTGGCGATGGCGAGCGCGCCGAAGCCGACATGGCTCAGCCCGTCGCCGATCATGGAATAGCGCTTGAGCACGAGCGACACGCCGAGCAGCGACGCACACAGCGACACGAGCACGCCCACGACGAGCGCGCGCACGAGAAACGGATACGATAGCATTTCGAGGATGACTTTCATAGCTTCCGCCCTCCCAGAAACCGGCGCGCGGCATCGCTCTGCTTGTACTCCGCCGCCGTGCCGAAAAAGAGCTGCTGGTGGCCCAGGTGCAGCACGTGTGTAGCGTAGCGCAGGGCGGCGTCGATGTCGTGCGTGACCATGATGACCGTGATGTCATTGCAGAGGTTCACGAGCTTGATGAGGTTATACAGTTCCCCCGTCGCCACGGGGTCGAGCCCCGTGACCGGCTCGTCGAGCAGCAGGAGCTTGCGCGTGGCGCACAGGGCGCGCGCGAGCAGCACGCGCTGCTGCTGGCCGCCAGAGAGCGCCTGATAGCTGTGGTGCGCCAGATCCTCGATGCCCATGCGCTCCATGTTCTCCTGCGCACGGGCGCGGTCGGCCCACGAATAGAATGGGCGGCCGTGCATCTGGTTGATGCAGCCCGAGCGCACGACCTCCGCCACGCTTGCGGGAAAATCGCGCTGGAGCTGCGTCTGCTGCGGCAGATAGCCGATCTCGTTGCGCACGAGCCCGTCTCCGAGCGTGATGCTGCCCTGCTCCGGCGCTTTGAGCCCGAGCAGGCCCTTGATGAGCGTGGACTTGCCGGAGCCGTTTTCGCCGACCACGCACAACAGATCGCCGCGCGAGACCGTGAAGTTCACGTCGCGCAGCACCGTCTGCCCGTCGTAGCCGAGGCAGACGTGTTCACAAGTAATGAGTGCCATAATTAGTTCAATGCCTCCCGCAGCGCCTGCACATTGCGCTCCATGAGCTGCAGGTACGTCGCGCCGTCTGCAAATGCCTGCGCCGTCACGTTGTGACAGGTCGCAAACTCCAGTTTTTTCGCGCCCGTGGCCTCGCAGATCGTGTCGGCGAGCTTGCCGTTCGACAGCTCGATCGTGAACACGACCGGGATGTTCTCCGCGCGCACCTTGTCGATCAGAAACGCCACCGTGGCCGCCGATGGCTCGGCCGCATCCGCGCAGCCGGGATAGGCGGCATAATAGTCCAGACCATAGGCCTCGGCAAAATACCGCAGTGGGAAACGGTCTGCAAAAACCATCCTTTTTCGCGCTGCATGCGCCACTATATCCTGAAATTCCGCATCCAGCTGGTCCAGCTTCTCCACATAGTCCCCACACCGCTGCGCATACGCCGCCGCGTGCGCGCTGTCGGCCGCAGCAAACGTATCCGAGAGCTTCTGGCAGATGCGCGCCGCGTTGCGCGGCGACGTCCAGACGTGCTCGTCCGGCTCCGTGCCGTCGGCCTCGTGGTCGTGCTTTTCCGTCTGCATGCCCTCGACGGTCTCCTCGTCGAGCAGCTCCACGCAGTCCATGAGCGTCACGACGCGCAGGTTCGGGTTGTCTACACCCTCAAGCACGGTCTTGACCCAAGCATCCGACTCGCCGCCGACGTAGACGAACACGTCGGCATTGCGGATGGCAATGATGTCTTTCGGCGTCGGCTCATAGGAGTGCACCTCGCAGCCGGGGCGCAGCAGCATCGTGACCGACACATCGTCTCCGCCGACCTGGCGCGCGAAATCGTAGGGCGCGAAGATCGTCGTGACGACGTGGAGCTTACCGTCGTCCGCGTCCGGATTCTGCTGCACGGTGCAGCCCGAAAACGCCGACACGGCCAGCACCATTGCCAGCAGCACACACAGGCTCTTACGCATGGCCGTCACGCTTTCTGCCGCAGGCGGCGCACGTGCCGTAGATCGTCGTGCTGCGGCCGTCAACCGTGAAGCCGGCCGCGCGCAGCAGGTCCGACTGCAGCGCATCGGACACGTCCTCGTCCAGATGGATCAGCCGCCCGCAGTCCACGCACTTGAGATGCAGGTGCGCGTCGCAGTGGCCGGGGTCCATGGCCTGATAGGCCGCGCTGCCACCGCTCTCGGGCGCGAAGCGGCGCACGGTACCCTCTTCGACCAGGCGGTCAAGCGCACGGTAGACCGTGCTGCGGCCGGGAGCTTCGTCGCCCATGGCCACGAGCAGCTGCTCGACCGTGAACTGCTCGTCCGCGTGCGCAGACAAAAACGCCAGCAGCGCACAGCGCTGCTGCGTGTGATAACTGTTTCGCATGGTTTCGCCTCCAAATCGGGAATGAATCCCGAATTCAAGCCGTAGCATACACGCAGTTTGCCCGTCTGTCAAGGGGAAAATGTAAAAATGTAAAAAATCCCGCCGGACATTGCGTCCGGCGGGATCTTGGGTTTGGATTCAGGCGAGGGCGGCCTCCGGCTCGCCCGCATCGCCGAGCGTGTCGCTGATGAACTGCGGCACCTGCTCGCGCGGCATGTCCAGCGCGATGGCAAGCTCTCCGTGGAGCATCTCCTCGGCGCGCTTCATATAGCGCTCGTCGACGAGGCCGAGCTTCTTACCGCGCTCGGTCATCCGGCGGCGCTTGGCACGCACGTCCTTGATCAGCTGCAGAAGATCTGCGCAGGTGTAATCCTGAATGCACTGCTGATAGTGCTCATTGAGAAAGCGGAGGTTGGAATTTTCATAGACCTGCGCGGTCATCTGCGGAATGCGGTCAATGAGCGCGAGCGCCTCCTCGCGCGTGATCACAGGCCGCATGAACACCTTGCTGTCCACGGGTGTGAACACCTTGCCCTCCCGGTAGATGGGCGCGAGCGTATAGTACTCCCGGTGCTTGTCCACACCGGAGATCTTCGGTGTACCGATCTCCTCCACGCGGCAGACGCCCTCGTTGCCATACACGATCAACTGACCAATTTCGTACATTTGAATATCCTTTCCTCAGCCAAACAAAACCAAAAACAAACAAAGCAGGGCGGCATTGCAGCCGCACTGCGGCCGCAATCCTGCCCCCTGATAGATAGTTTAGCACAAAATTTGCAAAAAGGTAAGACTTTTTTCATTTAGGACTTGATTTTTTTACGGAAACGGATAGAATAAACAATTTATAGAGCGTAAAGGCAGGAAGGAAAATCCGCATTTGCTACTTTGAGGGGGAAAATCAGGATGCATATCGGGTGGAACCGCATCTGGAAAGTGCTGCTGGGCTGTGCCTGCGTCATCGGGAGCATCGTCCTACTCGCCTGCGGGCAGGTCGGCTGGGGCATTGCGGCATTGGAAGCAGCCGTGCTGCTGCTCGCGCTGCAATATGCGCCGCGCGCGGCGCGGCTGCGGAAAACGTGGTGGTTCGTGGAGCTGGTGCTCGTGCTCGCCGTCACCGTGGGGTACGCCGGCTTTGCCGCCGTGCGCGCAGCGCAGACACCGGCGTCCGCCGTCGTCATCACGACGGAGCGCAGCGTGCCGCCGGTCACGCCGGCGCCGGAGACCGCAGCGCCGGAACCGACCGCCACACCGGAGCCGACGCCCGCACCCGACACGGCGGAGGCGACCTGTGTTGCCAGCCGCAAGGCGAAGAAATACCACCGGCCGTCGTGCCAGTACGCCGCCAAGATCAAGGACGAGAACCTCGTGACCTTTGACAGCGCCGCGCAGGCGCAGGCCGCGGGCTATGCGCCCTGCGGCGCGTGCAAACCATAAGAAAAACCGCGCTCCCGTGTATCGGGAGCGCGGTTTTGCCGTTTGGAGATCACATGTGCAGATCCGGATAGAGCGGGAAGCGCGCGCACAGATCCAGAACCTGCGCACGCACGGCGGGCACGGCGGCCTCGCCCTCGTCGATCAGGCGGCAGATGAGCGCGCCGATCTCGCGCATCTCCCCCTCGCCCATGCCGCGGGTCGTGACGGCCGGCGTGCCGAGGCGCACGCCGCTCGTGACGCGCACGGACTGCGTGTCGAACGGGATGGTGTTTTTGTTGGCGGTGATGTTCGCCGCATCCAGCAGATCCTGCATCTGCGCGCCAGTGCGGCCGCGGCTGTAGACATCGGCCAGCATGAGATGGTTGTCCGTGCCGCCGGAAACAAGGCGCACACCGCCCTGCTGCAGCGTCTCGGCGAGCACGGCGGCGTTTTTGACCACCTGCTGCTGATAGGCGCGGAAGGCCGGCTGCAGCGCCTCGCCGAAGCAGACCGCCTTGCCGGCGATGACGTGCATGAGCGGGCCGCCCTGCGTGCCGGGGAAGACGGCGCTGTCGATCTTTTTGGCAAGCTCGTCGCGGCAGAGGATGATCGCACCGCGCGGGCCGCGCAGGGTCTTGTGCGTCGTGCAGGTGACGACATCGGCATACGGCACCGGGCTCGGGTGCACGCCAGCGGCGACAAGGCCGCCGATGTGCGCCATGTCGACCATCAGGTACGCGCCGACGGAATCGGCGACGGCGCGAAAGCGCGCAAAGTCGATCACGCGCGGATAGGCGCTCGCCCCGGCGATGATGAGCTTCGGGCGTACCTCCTCGGCCACGCGCGCGAGCGCGTCGTAGTCGATGGTCTCGGTCTCGGGGTCAACGCCGTAAAAATGCGCCTCAAAATATTTCCCGGACAAGGACGCCTTGCTGCCGTGCGTCAGGTGGCCGCCATGGGAGAGGTTCATGCCGAGGATGCGGTCGCCCGGCTGCAGCAGCGCCGCGTACACGGCCATATTCGCCTGCGAGCCGGAGTGCGGCTGAACGTTGGCGTGATCCGCGCCGAAGAGCCGCGTCACACGGTCGATGGCCAGACGCTCAACCTCGTCAACATAGTCGCAGCCGCCGTAATAGCGCGCGCCGGGATAGCCCTCGGCGTATTTGTTCGTCAGGTGGCTGCCCACGGCCTCCATCACGGCCGGGCTCGTGAAATTCTCGGACGCGATCAGCTCCAGATGGTCGCGTTGGCGCCCCAGCTCCCGCTCCATGGAGGCGTACAATTCTGGGTCGGCCAGCTTCAGGTGTTCATAATTCATATCGGAAACCTCCGTTTGTGTCAAAATCGCACAGATAGTTTACCACGACTCGCACGTATTTTACAAGAGGCCGCCGCGTAAACTAAAGCATCCCGATTTCACCCGAGGTGATGCAAGTTGAACAAATGGAAGCGTATCCGCCCGTATGTCGCCTTCAGCGCGATCGCGCTGGCCGTTGGCGGCGCGTCGAGCTTTGCCACCCGCGCGGGCATGGCTGACTTCGACCTGCTGACAAAGCCGCCGGCCGCCCCGCCGGACTGGCTGTTTCCCATCGCGTGGACGATCTTGTACCTGCTCATGGGCATCGCCATGGGGCTTGTCTGGCGCAGCAGCACCGGCCGCGCGCGCCGGGAAGCCACCGCGCTCTGGAGCATCCAACTGGCTGTCAACGGCCTGTGGCCGGTGCTGTTTTTCCTGCTGGGCAAGACCCTGTGCGTGGAACACACCACGCCGGAAGAATATACCCGCGTTATGGCTCCGCCGCCCAAAACAAAAGAATCCCCGGAGCGCTGATATGAATATCACCATCCTAGCCCGCAGCCCGCCTGCGGGCTTTTTTCTTTGTCCGAAATCATCCAACAAGCAAGGAGAAGAACTAATGAACGACATTTTTGAAAACACCGAAACCATGAAAGAAAACGAGCATCCCCGTTTTTTCACCGCAGAATCCGTCATGCGCGGCCATCCCGACAAGCTGTGCGACCTTATTGCCGACAGCGTGCTGGACGAGTGCTTAAAACATGACCCCGCCAGCCGTGTGGCCTGTGAGGTAATGGCAACCCACGGTCACATTATTGTGGCAGGCGAAATCACGACCAGCGCTAAGCCCGACGTGTTCAACATCGTCCGCGACACCCTGCGGGATGTCGGCTATGACCCGAAGGCGTACCAAATCGATTGCTACATCCACGACCAGAGTCCCGACATTGCGGGCGCTGTCGAGCCGGAATTGGCTGAGGGAGAGGACGAGGACACCCTCGGTGCGGGCGATCAGGGCGTTATGGTCGGCTACGCCTGTAACGAAACGCCCGAATACCTGCCGATGCCGGTGGTTGCCGCCCAGCGCCTTGTAACGCTGTTGGAAATCTCCCGCATGACCGGCGTTATCCCCGACATCGGCCCGGACGGCAAGGTGCAGGTCACGATGGAATACAACGGCGACACGCCCGTGCGCATCACCACGGTGGTCGTCTCTGTGCAGCACAAGGAGGACACCGACATCAATAAGCTGGCGGATCTGCTGGACGAATATGTGTTCCCGCTGGCCTTTGACGGTATGCCCGCCGACGACGCGGAAATCATCCTGAACCCCAGCGGTAAGTTTGTGCAGGGCGGCCCGGATGCCGATACCGGCTTGACCGGGCGCAAGCTCATGGTGGACAGTTACGGCACATTTGCGCCCCACGGCGGCGGTGCGTTCAGCGGCAAGGATGCCACCAAGGTAGACCGCAGCGCCGCGTACATGGCGCGGTTTATTGCCAAAAATATCGTCGCGGCAGGCTTTGCCCAGCGCTGTCAGGTCACGCTGGCGTATGCCATCGGGGAAAAAGACCCTGTCATGGTGGATGTGAATACGTTTGGCACAGGTGGTCCCTGCGAGGATGATTGCCTGTCGGCCGCTGTGCGCAAGGCGTATGACCTGACCCCTGCGGGCATCATCAAGCAGTTGAACTTGCTGAACCCCATTTATAGCCGCACGGCGGCGGGCGGTCACTTCGGACGCGAGGATTTTCCGTGGGAAAATGTTGAACATATGAGCGACCTCGCCGCTTACATTGTGTAATTGCCGCGCGTCAGCAAAGAACAGATTCATGCCGCCAACCGGATGACGGCGATAGAATTTCTGCGGCGGTATAGACCCGATTCGCTGGTGAAAAGCAGTGCGCGGGGCGAGTACCAGCTTGCGGAGCATGACAGCTTCAAGATCAACGGCGAATCCAGTGTGTGGCACTGGAAAAGCCGCGACATCGGCGGCAAGTCGGCGCTGAAATATTTGATTTATGTGGAAGGTGTACCGTTCGTAGAGGCGGTGCAGCTGCTGTGTGAGGAAAGCCCGATGTACATCCCAGTGCAGCATGAAGCGGTGGAGCGCGAGCGCCCACAGTTTAAACTCCCCCGAAAAGCACCCACCAATGACCGCGTAACGCGGTATCTGCTGGGGCGCGGCATCTCACTGCCTACCATCCGATACTGTATTGAGAGAAAAATTCTGTACGAAAGTGCAGAATATCACAACTGTGTTTTCTTGGGCAAAGACCCGCAGCGCGTGCCGAAATATGCGGCTCTGCGCGGTATTTATGACTATGGGAAACCATTCAAGCGCGAAGCACCGGGCAGTCAGAAACAATACGGCTTCTGCATCCCGCCGATGCAGCCCGGTACTACCGTGGCCGTGTTTGAAGCCGCCATAGATGCCATGGCCGAGATGACGCTCTGCGGGGATGCTGCGGACAAGTACCGTCTGTCGCTGGGCGGGGTCTCGTCCTCCGGCAAGGAGCCACTGGCCTTGCAGGAATTTCTGCGCCAGCACCCGGAGATCACCACGATAGAACTGCGGCTGGACAACGACGCCAAAGGGCGCATGGCGAGTGTCGGCATTCAGAATCTTTACCGAGAAAAGTATCAAGTGTGCGACCTGCCGCCCAACATCGAGAATGGAGATTACGCTGATATGGCAAAAAACAACCTGATGGCAAGAACTGCCGCCCACCGCGCGGCGCCTTGCCGATAGAGAGAAATCAACATGAAAGTTAGAAATCGTTCGCCCACTTATAGGGCATAAACAGGAGGTAAATCGTTATGGCTGTGTTCCGTGTACAAAAGACGCAAAATTATACCATTATGTCCAACCATCATCTGCGCAACAAAGCTCTTTCGCTCAAGGCGAAGGGGCTTTTATCTTTGATGCTGTCTCTGCCCGAAGATTGGGATTATACCACGCGCGGGTTGGCGTCCATCTGCAAAGAGGGCGTAGACAGCGTGTGTGCCACCGTGCGCGAGTTAGAAGCGGCGGGGTATATTATCCGCCGCCGCATCCGCGACAAGAACGGTCAGATGCGCGGTATGGAGTACACGGTTTTAGAGCAGCCGCAGCCCCCGGAACAGGGGCCCGAAGAAGCTGCGCCTAAGTGTGCCCAACCAAAACAGGCAGAGCCTAAACGGGAAAAACCTGTACAGGAAAATCCTGCACAATTAAATACTAAAGAAATAAATAAAGAAGAAACAAATAACGTATCGAATCCTATCCGCGCGGCGGGCCAGCGGACAGAGTACCGCGCCCTGCTGCTGAAAAATATCGAGTATCCGATTTTGGCGCAGAATAACCCGATGGATACGATGCGATTGGATGAACTGGTGGAGTTGATGCTGGATGTGGTTTGTTCCAAACGGGCGGCTATCCGCATTTCGGGTGAGGAAATGCCTGCCGAAGTAGTAAAATCTCGATTCCTAAAATTGGGCGCAGAACATATCCAGTATGTTCTGGATTGCCTCAAGGACAACCCGCCCCGCATCCGAAACATCAAGCAATACTTACTGGCGGCGCTCTACAATGCGCCGCTGACGATAGAAAACTACTATGCCGCGCAGATCGACCACGACCTGTGCGGCGGAAAGAGGTGACATGATTTGCAGATGAAATTTTATTCTCCGCTGACTGCGGACTTTTTCCCAAATGAACCTGACTATGAGGACGAGTTCTACGACGAGTACGAGGGCTACCCGCAGGACGGGCATGAACTGCTGGAATACGAGACAGCCATCCGCGATGCCGTCGAAAATGATACCCGCGACTTTGGCGGCGACCTCATGCAGTATTATCACGAGGACGATTCGGTTCGCGGCAAGGTAGTTACGGCCATCCCGTCCGTCGAGGTGCATGGCAACAAGCTCTGCGGCTGTCTGACCGTGGAACTGAAAGAACCTCTGCTCGATGATGAGCAGACCGTCCTCTGCAATTACATTTCCGGCCAGTACAGCGATGGCTGGGGCGAGGGCTTTGAACAGCGGGAAATCGATGTTGGGGACGGCAAGCTGTACGTCCATTTCTGGCAGGATCACGATTTTGAACTGAAACGCGATGTGCCGGATATGACCGAATTCAACAAACTGCTGAACCGCCCGAAGAAGCCCAAGATGCAGCTGCTTGGGCAGGACGGCAACATTTTCGCCATCATGGGTCGAGCCTCGCGCCTGCTGAAAAATGCCAGGCAGAGCGACAAGGCCAAGGAAATGTGCGACAGGGTCACGGCAAGTCAAAGCTACTCCGAAGCACTCAACATCGTTTCCGAGTATGTGGAAACCGAACTGTCGCCCACGCCCGCGCCCAAGCGTGACCGGGGTGATGCCAGATGAAGAAATACGAGATCACCGACATCGCCCATCCCGACAACCCGAACCTGCACCGTATCCGCGCGGTGACGGACTTGACCGAGGATGTCCTTGCCGGGATGCTCGGCGGCTATGTGGAAAGCTGCGATAACCTCGACCAAGATGGTCGCGCGTGGATTTCAGCGGATGCCATCGCCTGTGAAAATGCAGTTGTCTGCGGCGATGCAGTCCTTACAGATCACGCCGTTGCAAAGGGTTGCGCTTATGTCGGAAAGAACGCCACCGTAATGGGGGATGCCACTGTGCAGGATGATGCCATCGTCTGCGGCGGACTGCTCACGGGAAAAAGCTGTGTCTGCGGTTATGCCGTGATTCGGCAGGATGAGCAAACCTTGTGCGCACCGATCATTGACGGCAGCGCCCGCATCTATGGCGAAATTTCCGGCAATGTGGTCTGCCGCGGCAATGCCGTTGTCCTGCCCGGTACCAAGCTCGACAACAGGACGCAGGACTGCTTTGTACTCGAAGATGACCGTGTTTCTGTGCAGACAGCCAGCCGGACCCCGTCCCCGAAAGAACCCCGTACCCATGATTTTGAACGATAAAACGAAAGGAAGATGCCTTTGAAGAACACTCCCGAAACGCTCAACATTCTCAACCCTGATTTCCGGATGCCCGAACACTGCGGCGGTGACCGCTGGTCGATCCTGCACGGGGATTCCCTGCAGATCCTCCGCCAGTTTGTGCCGAACAGCTTCGATGCCATCATCACCGACCCACCCTATGCCAGCGGCGGCAGCAGCCAGACCACCAAGAACCGCAGCACCAACGAGAAGTACAGCAGCATGAGCAAAGAAAAGGCGCTGCCTGACTTTGACTCTGACCAGATGGATCAGCTGAGTTGGATGTTCTGGACGGCGGCATGGCTGCAGGATGCCCGCCGCATTGCAAAGCCCGGTGCGCCCGTCTGCCTGTTCATCGATTGGCGGCAGCTTCCCGCCATGACGCTGGCCCTGCAGTGGGCAGGCTGGACATGGCGCGGCGTGGCGGTTTGGGATAAGGTCGCCAGCCGCCCGCAGAAAGGACGCTTCCGCCAGCAGTCCGAGTACATCGTGTGGGGGTCCAACGGCAAAATGCCGCTTGAGAGAAATGTTGGGTGTCTGCCGGGCGTGTTCCGATACCCGAACCCGCAGAACCGCATCCATGTCACCGAAAAGCCCTTGCAGCTTATGCGGGATGTGGTGCAGATCTGCGAGCCGGGCGGGCGCATCCTTGACCCCTTTGCCGGGGCAGGCACCACCGTGCTGGCCGCTGTGCAGGAAGGCTATGAGGCTGTCGGCATTGAAATGTCGGATGCCTACTTCCAACGCAGCGCCGAACGGCTGAAAACTACCCTTGAATCCGAAGTGAATCAGAACTGATTCACTATTTTGCAAGAAATACCGAAAAGTGAATCAAAACTGATTCACTCCCGAAATTCAGAAAGGAAACACGAAAATGAAACGACCTTGGGCTTTTATCTGCGCCAGCGAGGGCGCGACATACAAATACCTGCGCAACTATTGCCGCGAGGTGTACCTGCTGGGCTACCTGCCGGTATGCCCTAAATTGCAGGACAGCCAGTATTTGGTGCTGGAAGATGCCGTAGAACGCAGCGAGTACACCGCCATTGTGCGGGATAAGCTGCTGCGCTGCCCGATGCTGGTGGTCTGCAGCCGCAATCAGGATGCTACCACCAACGCGCAGATCGGTTTGGCACAGAAATACAACCGTATTGTCACAACCTTGGACGGTTTGAAGAAAGCCGTTTCTGAGGGCGACGACCTTGTGTCATGAACCGTTTTGCGGGGTGTCGTGTTTTGCTAGCATAGCGTCTGGTCGACCAGACGCACATTTTGGGGATGCCCCAAACCCCTGCCGTGCGTAAACGCAGATTTGTTGTCTCATTCCATGTCGATGAGAATGAATTATCATTCTTGAATCGGCAGGTTGCGGCCAGCAGTCTGAACCGAGAGGAATACCTGCGCACGCTCATTGCAGGCAAAGCAATCCATCCGCGCCCCTGCACGCACCACGCCGATCTGCTCCGCAAGGTGGCAGGGCTGTGCAACAATGCAAATCAGCTTGCCCACCGTGCCAACAGTACCGGAACAGCAGGGCAGGGGAGTGTGGATGAAATGACCCGGCTAACCCAAGAAGTTTGGCGGGAAGTAAAAGAAAACTGGTAAAGGAGTCACTATGAAAAATGGCTTACACATCCGTGATCCCTGTGCGCCGCCTTGACCGCACAGTGGACTATGTACAAAACAAAGCAAAAACGACACCGAAATCACTGGAAGAAGCTGTGGACTATGCGGCAAACCGGGATAAAACCGAATCAGCCTGTTTTGAAACAGGACTGGGCTGCACAACCACCAGCGCCTTTGAAGATATGCGATTGAATACGCTTCGCTGGCACAAAGAAACCGGTGTGCAGGGATACCATCTTGTCCAGAGTTTTGCAGAAGGGGAGGTGACTCCGGAACTGGCGCACCAGATCGGTGTCGAATTTGCGGAACAGCTATTGCTTGGGAAATACCAAGCAATTGTGACAACGCATTTGAATACTAAGCATTACCACAACCACATTGTATGGAGCGCCGTTAGCTTGGAGGATGGAAAGAAGTACCACAGCAATAGTAAAAGTTACTATACCGAAGTACGCGCACTTTCGGATACACTCTGCCAAAGGTATGGACTTTCCATCATTGAAACGCCGGAATCACTGCGAGGAAAGCGGCAATACGAAAAGTGGAAGGCCGAGGAAAACAACCAGCCTACATGGCGTACGGCTATTCGGCAGGATGTGGACGAAGCAATTCAACAAAGCCTTACATGGCGGCAATTTCTTACTGTGCTGGACCGCAAAGGCTATGAAGTCCGCATGGGACGCAAGTATCCCGTTTTGCGTCCGCCCGGAAAAGAGCGCTTTGTTCGCTTCAAAACGCTGGGCAAGCGGTACACGCCAGAAGCCATCCAGACGCGCATCCTGTATCCACGAAGCTACCGCCCTTATGTTGAAAATCCACCAACAATCCAACATGGCCGTCTGCACAGCGGGAAGAAGCCCCATCGCAAGTTGACCGGCCTGCGGGCGCTGTATTATCGTTACCTGTACGAACTGGGCGCGCTGCCCCGCAAGCCGAGCCGCTCCAGCTATGCCGTGCGGCAGGATGCTTACAAGTTAGACCAGCGCATCCGACAGATGGAGTTCCTATCCAAGCACAACATTGACACGCTGGAGCAGCTGGAAACTCACCGAAAAGCCCTGCAAACAGAAATTGGGCAGTTGCAGACAAAGCGTAAGCAACTACCCAAAACCGATGATGTACAATCGCAATGTGAATCGGTCAACACCGCCCTAAAGCAGCTTCGCCAAGAGGAACGGCTCTGCCGCAAAATCGCAGAGCACTCCCTAGAGGTGCAGCAACACCTCACCGAAGCCCGCCGTGACCGCGCTGAACAGCAAAAACAAGAACAGGAACGTGCGCGTGACCGCCGCCCCAACATTGATTTAACACTATAATTCGGAAAGGAAAATGCCTATGAAATATCCCAACAAAGAATACATCGAGCACCTGCGCCGCAAGTACCCGCCCGGTACGCGGCTGCAACTCAGCTGCATGGAAGATGAGTTCCCCGTGCCGCCTGGTTCTATGGGCACGGTGGAATGTATCGACGACGCTGGGCAAATCCATGTAGATTGGGACTGCGTGCGCAGCCTTGCCCTTATCCCCGGCGTGGACTCGTTCAGCCGCTTGCCCGCGCCCCAAGAAAAGGCCGGTGATGCCAGATGAATTACGGCTCCGAACCTGCGGATCAGGTCGTCCGCTACTCGCTGGAGGGCGCAGAGTTCGCCCTGCGAATCTCTGGCACCGCTGCGAAAAACTTCTTTATTTTCGTCCAAGCCGTGCTGCATGACAGCAAAAAGACCCACGGCAAAACGCACCTCATCCGGCTGCTGAAAGAACAGAAACCGCTGAAATTTTTCACGGTGGACAAAGACCGTATGCACGATTTTGCCCGCGCCGCCAAGGCGCATGGTCTGCTGTTTTGCCCCATCCGTGACAAGATGGACCCCGACCACATAGAAATCGCTATCTTGCAGGACGATGCGTCCAAGGCCAACCGTATCATTGAAAAATTGCAGTTGGATGTCGTGGACACCGGCACGGCAGAACTGGTCGATACCGTGCAGCAGAATTTGGAAAATGCAGCCCCCAACCATGAGGACACGCCCACCGTGGATTTTCCTCTGGGCTCGGAGAACGCCAGTCCGTCCGAGCCTTTCTCCGACAGCAGCAAATCTTTTGCAAACTCGCCGTCGCCGCGCGCCGATCAGCTTCGGGCCAAGGGTGAGCGCCCCAGTGTGCGCATGGAACTGCAGGATATTACCGCCTACCTGCGGAACCGGGCAGAGGCACCCAAAGACCGTATGCCCAAGCTGCCGGTAAAAATCCGGCGCAAAGAAAAGGTGCTGTAAATGTTTTCTGTTTGTTTTCAAATGGCAGATAGCTATTGCGGCGGTTCTATGGTATGTTGGCGATAGGAGGTGCAAAAACAATGACAGAACGTAAAGTTAAACTTGACCGTGCCAACAAAAGCATCCTGCTCCGGGCGCTGGGTGATGTCTACTACGGACAGCGTGCCAACGGCGGCAGCACCGAAGTAACTGGGCGGCTGATCCTTCGAGTGAACGATCTGCCCGCAGGCGGCAAGCTGACGATGTCGGCGGCAGAGTATCGGCTGGCAAAAGCAGCCCTCAACCAACTGCGCACCCAGCGTCTGGCTGAGGGCGGCTATACCGATGCCGTGGATGACGCGCTGGCGCGGCTGCTCCACGCCCACACGCCGCTGCTGCTCTGGTGAAGAAGATGCAGAACTGGCAAGAGAACATTCCTATGACGAAAGATAAGTTTTGGGAGGTCATCGACAACGCCAGAGCCATAGCACCAGCGTTGGAAGGTGAACCACTGCGGGAATCCCTGTACAAGCAGCTTTTGAAGCTGTCCCCGGATGAATTAGTCGGCTTCGACTGCGCGTGGCAGGAATACCGCAGGATAGCAAACAGCCCGCAGTTGATTGCCGCGGCCTGTATCATCAACGGCGGTACCTCGGATGACCGATTCGACTATTTCAAAAATTGGCTGATTCTGCAAGGACAGTATGTCTTTCGGCAGGCGCTGAAAGACCCTGATGCGCTTGCTGAGTTCAAGATTCCGTTCGACGACACTGAATGGGAAGATTGCGGGTATCTGACAAGCCTTGCCTTTGTGGGGAGAGCCTTGCCTACCTATTTTGCGCAGGAGGGCATTGCCAAGGAACTGCGCCGAAAATATCCCGCACTACTGCAAGCCCCCGGCGCGCTGGACGCCGAAATCATGCGTGTGCTGCTTTATCCGAACCGTGAGCAGGAGCAGGCTTTTGACCGCTACCTGCTCGGTCTTGAAGTGCAGCACTACATCGACATCAGCGGGCTGGACAGCTACGATAAGTTTTATCTGGAACACATTTCATGCAGGTGGGAGTGGGATTATCTGAGAGAAAGTATCCGCGAGGAAACGCCCCAACCACGGCAAGGAAAGCTAAGCCCTGACATTGCCAGCACTCTGCCCAAACTTTGGAAGAAGCGGCTGGCGTGGGATGCGGAACAGCGAACGAGCCTGCACCATCGCGGTGAGGAAAGGTAGTCCACCACGCCGGGGAGAAAGAACCCTTGGTGGGTTTGGCTGCTGCCGTTGCCCCTCGTGTGGTGGGCAGCGTTGGCGGTGGCTTGCCGCTGGCAGCCGAGCATGAAAATAACGGCTCTGTTGGATGCGCTGAACAGCGCGCTGGCAGAGCCGTTTGCATTGGCGTGGAGTCAAGACAGTCCACGCTTTTTGCTTGTGTTCACGGTGGTTTATGCGGTAGCGGTTATTGTGACCGTGACGGATCAGAAGAACACCCGCCCCGGCGCGGAGCATGGCTCGGCGGCTTGGGGCGATGTGTTCCACTTGAACAAGTTCTACATGGATAAGCGCGGGCCGAACCTGCTGCTGACCCAACACTTTCACATCGGGATAGATGGCTACAAACATAAGCACAACACGAACATCCTCATTGTCGGCGGCTCCGGCGCGGGCAAAACTAGAACCTACGGTGTACCGAATGTACTGGAATGTGCCTGCTCTATGGTAATTACAGATCCCAAGTCTGAAATTTTGCGTAAGACCGGCAATTTGTTAAAGCAAAAAGGGTATGAGGTAATTGTCTTTGACCTTATAAATCCCGCTGCATCGTTCTGTTACAACCCGTTTGTGTATGTGCATGATGACCGCGAAGTGCTGACCCTGATAGAAAATCTGATTCAAAACACCACGCCATCACATTCAAAAAGCAGCGACCCCTTCTGGGAAAAGTCCGAAACGGCGCTGCTGCAAGCCCTTATGTTGTACCTGCTGCACGAGGCTCCGCCCGAAGAACAAAACTTCTCTATGGTGATGGAGATGATAGCCGCCGCCGAAGTCCACGAGGACGATGACAACTACCAATCCCCGCTGGACATCCTGTTCGAGCGCTTGGAAATGCGCGAACCCGACAGCATCGCTTGTAAGCAGTACCGCATTTTCAAACAGGCGGCTGGTGTTGTATGCTCTAAAAGACTTCTTAATCAAGCGGTTGGGAAGTCTCTTAGAA
>OIBP01000004.1_pt1 | contig 198399 bp, 200 predicted proteins | sample 1581061 | NCBI WGS metagenome assembly OIBP01 (sample SAMEA3882514, study PRJEB24775) | human gut metagenome | biome: human-associated habitat; feature: intestine environment; material: feces | place: Netherlands | collected 2009/2010 | reverse complement strand
CAATATTCCGGCTTTGATGACAACGAAACCATCGGCATTATAGAGGGTTACGGAATCCCACAAAGCCCCCTTCGGCGTGAACAGGCGCACCGGAGTGCCGACCGTGATACCGTCCAATGGGATACGCCACAACGGCATGTACGCGTCAACCGCGCCGGACAGTATCTTCCCTGACGGAATGGTCGGGTCGGCGGCAGTCGTCGCGTTCGGCGTGCCCTTCAACACGGTCAATTCCACCAGCTCATTACCGGTCTTGGAATCTCGATGGTAATGCGCGCAGATGATGTCATTGCGTTTCACGCCCTGCGACCCGTTGGAGATCGTCACGGATTCCGCCGCCGTGATATGCCAGTCCAAGCCTTGAATCGACGCGCAGCCGGTGCCGATCGTCGCCCTGTTGGGCGAACTCATCGAACACTTGAACGCGTCGCCCCAGTCGAACACCACGTCGGACTTCGAAAACTTGGCCTGATGGATGATCGCCTTGTCCTCGCTCGAGATGTGCGCGACTCCGGCTTTGCCGTCAACAAGTTCGATGGTCACTGTTCAGCCTCCTTCAACCATGCTTCAAAAGAAGCGTCGTCCTTCTGCATGAACGCCATGAAAGACGCATTGCACTGGGAGCACAATTCGTAGATGTCAGGCGTCACATCATCCGCGATGCGGGTCGCCTTGCCAGCGGAATACCGGCGCACGGTGAACCATTCACGCGCCTCCGTATCGCCAGCTGCGACATACGCGGTCTTGCCGCACTTGTCGCACACGTACTTCGAGTAACCGTCAGACTTCACTATCCAATCCTTTCAAACATGGAACAACCAAGCGAAGGCAACTGCCTCCACGTACCACCGAAATCCACCGCAGGGTCAACACCGGTCGTGTTCATCACGACATAGCCGATTGGAAACACGACCTTTCCCGTACTGCCGGAGCCACCGTTCACATGGGCGCTTATCACACCGTCCACGCTCACAATCGTGGAACCATCCACCCTCACGCCACCCAACACGTCCGTGGACGCCTTCGGCAGCGCGTAAGCGTTCGCGCCCCGTTCGACCGAAGCGAGCTTAGACCGTTCACCGTCGGTCATCATGCCCGACTTCGCACCATCGGCCACACTCTTCGCCGCATCCGCAACGGTCTTCGCATCCTTGGCGGTCTTGTTCGCCGCTCCAATCTGCGCCGCGTAATCGGAAGCCGTCTTGTTAGCCGCCTCGGCAACCTGCCTGACGGCATTCAAATCATCAGAATCGACATCCGCGTTTATCGTGCCGCCTGAAATCGACAGGCCACGACCAGCCGTCAAAGACACGCCACCACCAGGCGAACCACCGGAAGACGAAGAGGAAGAGCCGGAATAGTTCGCATTCGCCGACTGCACCGGCAGTCCGACCTCGAACGTCGAAGTCAAAATCCCGGAATCGATTTTCACAATCTGCTTCGTCACCACGGCGGTGACATTGACACCGGAAGCCTGATCCGTCGCGACGATCTTGTCATCCACGTGCAGACCATCACCGACCTCATCGGACAACGTCACCTCGACCGAACCACCGGTCTGCAACTCCTGCAGATGTTTCTTCGTCTCGGATTGCAGCGTGGACAAATCCGCGTTGGAATAGTCGTATGTGGCGCATACCTCATCGACGCCAATGAGCGTCTGCGTCTGACTCACCGCACCGGCTGCATCAGCGAAATAATTGACCACCAGACGATCTTTAAGCTCCTGCGAGCCAAGGCCGATGAGATGATTCACCGCGCGACAGTTGGTTTCGGCCTTGAAGTCCACCAAGTCGGAATCGATCGTGTTGTCGATGATGCCGACCGGCGTGATGCCAAGCAGGATGCGATTATCCTTGGCTTGGAAATCGAGGCGTCTGCCACAGGATGCGAGCAGATTACGGAATCCTGTGTAGGCGTCCACGTAGCGTGGATTTCGGAACATCCAATTCGACAAAGTGGAAGCATCGGAGGAATCGACGGTAAACACCGAATCCAAACCGATGCGCTTCAAAAGGCTTTTAAGGATGTCAGGCAGCTTGCCGGAGACGGTCAGGTAATCCTGATTCGCGTCCGGCTGCAATATCTTCGCCGCCAACATGCCAGTCCACGATTGGCCGATCCACATGGCCGTGGACACGCCACCGGAAACGGTCACACGACGGTCGATGATCCGGCCGCCCACGTCACTGCCGTCAAGCCAGAAATACCAACCACGTTCGATTTCCGGCGCATCCGGATCGTCGATGGTCAATTCGAAGTCGTTTTCGTCCGTGCCGCAAGCCCAATCCAACGTCACCTGCGAAACGATCGCACGTGGCGTCAGCTTGCCGTCGGCGAGGATAACGTCAGCCAAGGCACACCTCCCGAAACGTCAAACATGGTCAAATCGATGCCATAATTGCCGGAAACCGTCAACAGCGAATCTCCGGCCGGTATCGGCTCGAAAACATATGAGCCGCTTCCCCTGCCGTTGCCACGAACGCCCTTGTCGAAAACATCCGAAACGTCGCCGTTTTCAGCTGTCAACGTTATCGTCTTCCGCAATCCAGTGGCCGACAGCGACATATGACCGCCTTCCGGCACCGTCACATCAACCGCATAAGTGTTGCCGCCGATCTGGAAAGACGGGTTGACGCAAGGGCCGAAAATGACCGCAGTGAACTCGGCGGCCTCGCCGGTCGGATTATTCACCGTCAAGGCGATTTTCGACGGAGCCAAATCGGTCGGCAGGTCCAGGGGGAGGTCAATCTGCGAACCGGTGCCTGGCGTCATCGGGAAGAAATGCTGCACCGGCAGCGCGCGACGCCAAACACCATCGCAAAGGACAATCGTGTAATCGACTTGCGCGTATTCCGGCCATGGCACGAGACCGAGCGATGAGCCGACGACATACGCCCGCTGGAACCATTCGCCATCCACCGTCAACGTGCCTGGCGTAACCGCCTGCACGTCCGAATCGAAAGCCGTCTGCACCACGTCCAATCTTGACGGATCCGTGGTGCGGACGGTCATTTTCGCCGTCGACGCGTTCCGGCTCACCGATTTGATACCGCGAGTGGCCAAAGTGTACGTCCATGCGTACCCGCGCATCTCCTGCAGGTCGGCCACCCACAGACTATCGGTGTTGAGGTCGATGACCGTGCCATCATGCGACGCGTATCTAAGCTCGCGCATATCTGCGGATCAACCTCCCCAAGTCACGATCGCCGACCGTCGAATCATCGGACGCGGCGCTGATGATCGCGCCAAGATCGTTGTGCAGGCTGGTTATCGCCGCCACCACGGAAGCGGTATCAACCTGTATGCTGACCTGATTGCCTGTCATCTGATTGGCTGTGGCAAACACTTCGCGTGGAATCTTCCGCTCGTTCAGCAGGCGCATGGTATCGACGCCGTAATAGGCCGTGGCCGCGGCATTGTGCGTGTACTCGCCCGCGGCGAGACGAGCGTTGAGCAGGTACACGCTGTCGCTCAGACCATTGCCGGGCGCCCATGCCGGATCCACGTAGCCGACGAACTCGCCACCTCCGGCGAACTGCTGGAAGGTGCCGTCCGTGAACATGCCGCCTGTGTAACCGCCTTCCTTCTTCGTTTTCTCCGTGACGGTGAAGCTCTTGTCCGCGATCTTGAAGTTGTTGATGAACCGGAGCACCGGAGTCGCCTGGTCGTTGACCGAGGCGGTGCTCTTCTTGTCGTTCAGCTTCTTGCGGTTGACGGCGTCGACCTTCGGTCCGGCCTTGTCGGCCGAATCGAGCGTGTTGCGCTTGTCTTTGAGCCTCTTGGAGTTGGCCGCGTTCGTCTTCGGCGTGGCCTTGTCCGTGGAGTCCAAGGTGTTGCGCTTGTTGGTCAGCTTCTTCGAGTTGGCCTTGTCGACCTTCGGAGACGCGTTGTCTTTCGCGTCGAGTTTGGCCGTGGCCTTCTTGCCGTTGAGCTTGTTGACGTTCGCGGATGCGGTCTTGGCCTTCTTGGATGCCTTGTCGGTCGCGTCGATGGTGCCTTTGACGTGCTTCTTGCCGAAGTCGTCCATCATCTTCCGCGCCTTCTTGGCGCTGTCCGTGGCCTTCTTGTCGTCGGCTTCGAGCTTGGCTTTCGCAACCTTCTTGTTGAATTTGTCGAGGTTGGTCTCGGAATCCTTGGTTTTCTTCTTGGCCTTGGAGTCGTCCACGTCGAGCTTCGGCTGGTTGCCTTCGGCGGTCTTCTTGATGTTGTCGATCGCCGCTTTGATGCTGTCGGAACTCAGACCCCACCGGTCCGCCAAAGCGTTAGCGGCCTGTTCGCCCATGCCCGAAGCTTCGGCCTGCCTTATGAGGGCTTCGCGCGCATCCTGCAGGACGCCGTTGGCGCGTTCGATCTCGCCTCCGGTGAAGTTGGTGTTCTCACCCTGCTTGAGTATCTTCTCCGCAGCGTTCTGCGCGCTGCTGGCGATATCCTCCAAGGCCTGCCTGGTCTTTGTGCCCTTCTCGCTGAATCGGTCGAGCAGGTCGCCGTTCTCGTTGAACACTCGACCATTGTCTTTGCAGGTGTCCGACAGTTGGCCGATCTTCTGGTTGAGCTGGTCCACGGCCTCGTCGGCGGTCAGGTTGTTGGATTCCAAGCCGAAGAGCGATTTGACAAGTCCGTCGATTTCCTCGGCCGCGTCCTTGGCGCTGCTTCCGAGGTCCTTGTTCGCGCTGGCGGTGTCCTTGGCGGCCTTCGATGCGTTGCCGTCGGCGTCCACGGCGTTCTTGGTGGCTGCGGCCTTCTGCTTGGTCTGTTCCTTGGCTTCGCTGTATGCCTTGGCTTCGTCCTTGATGCTGTCGCGCATCTTCTGCGCGACAGCCATCTGCGAATGGCCCTGCTTGCCGTATTCCTTCAACGCGGCGTTGACCTTGTCAGTCGCGTCCTTGTTGCCCATGGCTGCGCTGGTCATGTCGGTCAGGCTGACCTTTGCCTCGCCCATCCAATGCGTCATGTCGGCTCCGGCGAAGTTCATCTTCTGGTAGGAGTCGGCGATGGTGCTACGGACGTCACTGCCTGATTCAAGCGCGGACTGGAGCTGTTCGGTGGCCTCCTTGGCCTTCTGCTGGCGCTCAATAAATGAGGTGAGCGCCACTCCGGCGACGGTGAGGGCGATGCCCCACGGTCCGCCGAGCAGACTCATGACGCTGCTGCCGACGGCTTTGAATCCGGCGGTTTTCAGTTCGGCTCTGCTGGCGCTCGTGCCGAACGCCTCCATCTGCTCCTGCGCGCTCATGCCGCTCGCACGGAACATCTGGAAGGCGGTCTGCGCGGAGGCCAGAGCGCTTTTCATACGCTGGATCGGGTCGATGGCCAGACCAATGTTGTTGGCCATCGTGCTGGTGCTGCCGTTGAGATTGCTTGCGGCCTTGTGGACGCCGCCGAGCACGCCGCCGAGAGCGGCCATGACGATGATGGTCTGCTGCGCGCCGGCCGGAAGGCTGGCGAAGGAGTCCACGAGGGTGTCAAGCCCCTGGACGAGTTTGCGCAGCGGCCCTTGCGCGCCTTCGCCGATGGAGATCATGAGCGATTCCATGCTGCCGGAGAGGTTTTCGAGGTCGCCTTTGAGGTTGTTGTTCTTTGCCGCTGCCTGTTCGGCTGCGTATCCGCTTTCGGATACCGCCTTGGTCCAGTTCCTGACGCCTTTCTCTCCGGCGTCGTAGAGGTAGTTGGCGGCCTTGATGGCGTAGCTGCCGAAAATTGTCGCATTCGCCTGGTTGCGCTGTTCCTGCGTGAGGTTTTTCTCGGCTTTTTGCAGCTGTCCGGCGAAATTGGCCATGCCGACGAAGTTGCCGGAAGCGTCGTATGCGCTGATGCCGAGCTCCTTCATGGTGGCTGCCGCGTCGTTGGATGGCGCGGCGAGCTTCATGAGCATGCTGTTCAATTGTGTGCCGGCTTCGGCGCCGATGGTGCCGTTCTGGGCGAAGAGGCTGAGGACGCCGGTGGTCTCCTGGATGCTCATGCCGAAGCTGTTGGCCTGCGCGCCGCAGTTGTTGAGCGCTTCTCCGAAGTCGCTGACGTTGCCGACTGCCTTGCCAGCGCCAGCGGCGAGCGTGTCGGCGACCTGCGAAGCCTGGCTGCCGGACAAGTGGAACATCGACAATGCGTTAGCCATGTATTCCGCGGCGTCGCCCACGGCCATGCCGTCCGAGGCGGCGAGGTTGAGGGCCCCTGTCAGGCCGCCGGAGAGTATGTCGGTGACGCTCATGCCGGCCTTGCCGAGGTCGTTGATCGCGTCGGCTGATTCGCTGGCGGAGTAGACGGTGCTTGCGCCTGCTTCGATGGCGGCTTGGCGGAGTTGGTCGAGTTCAGCTCCGGTGGCTCCGGTGTTGGCCTGCACAGTGCTCATCTGCTGGTCGAAGTCGGCTGCCATCTTGATGGATGCGACGCCGAAAGCGGCGGCGGCGAGTCCGGCGGCGGTGAGGCCGCTGGTGATGAGCGCGCTCTTGCGGCCGGTGTTCTCCATGCCCGAAGCGACCGTTTTCGCGGTGCTTCCGGCGCGGGTCATCGCCGCCTCATATGAGGCGGTGTCGGCCATCAGCCGGATGACGATGTTCTTGTTCTCAGCCAAAGCATCCTCCAAAAATGTCAACAGGTCAGGTGCGCGGTCAACGCGTTCGCGGCCGGATTGTCCCTGCCATTCGCATCAGTCCACCGTTTCATGGCCTGCTGCATGTGCGCGGTGGCCCAGCAGACGCTGGTTTCGGCATGCAATGTAAGTTCGGCCTTCGGGTCTTGGCAGATCGAGCGCGGCAAACCGCATAGTGGGCACAACGAGCGTTCGTATTCCGCCAACGAGCGCATCCAATTACGCTCCGTCTCATCCCATTCGACCTCATCGCCCCTGCTCGGCCGCCAGCCCGTGAACCGCTTGTAGCTGATGCCGAGCTGGCGGCAGATCCGTAGGTCCTCGACTAGTTGCGGAGAACCTTCGAGGCGAGGTCGAATGCCGCTTTTGGGTCCGCTGCGGTGCCGTTCAGTTCGGCGATGGCCTGCCAGATCGGCGTGAACTGGCCATCGGTGAGTTCGTCGAACAGATTGCGCCACGCCTGTTCGGTCTTGTCTTCGTCGGCTACCGGCTTGCCGCCGATGGTCGCGGAATCAAGCATGAGCGGCAATGCCGCGGCTGCGGTGCCGAACATGTCGTTCGTGCCGTTCTCATTGCGGTGCGCGGCCAATGCCTGCGCCCACTTGCTGACCGGCAACGCCCGCAACGTGAGCTTCAATGTCTCCGCATCCGCCTGTTCGCGTAGCTGTTCGATGCGTTTGGCGGTGGCCTTAGCCTGCCGGTTCGTCCCGGCCTCCGTAATCTGTTCGCGCGTGGTCTCCTCGGACAGCGTATCACCCAATCTGGCGATGTCCTCGGCGATCTGCTGGTTGAGGATGATGTCGACCTCGCGCGTGCGCCTGGTGACTTTAAGCATTGTTGTTCCTTCGCTCTAATATTCATGTTCCTTTACTGGGGAAGAGAAAAAAGAGGGTCCCGCGCCGGCGAAAGGAACGAAAGTCCGATGCGGGAAGAATGAATCAGGCGACCTTCACGTTCTCCGCCCAGCCTGGAGCCCGGACGGAGAAATTGACCTTGCTGCGCAGGACGCTGTTCGCGGCGATCGCCACCTTGGCGCTCATGCCGACGCGGACCGCGTACACGTTCACGATGTCGCCGGCGACAAAAGTCGAATCCGTCTGCTTGCCATAGCGGCGCACGAAGTAGCCTTCCGCACCCTCGGTCAACGTCTCCATTGCCATGTTCTGCGTGGAATGCGAAGTGTTGGTGTTGTCGATGACCTCGACGCTCGGGCCGCTGATCTTCTTGCGTCCGGGATTCTCGTAATCCTGCGCGCTGTTCTCGCGCTGGTCGGAGATGGAATCCTGCGACGGCGAGCATGACCAGCCGCCAAGGGTGACGTAGTTGCTCAGGTCGGTGCCGGCGCCGATCTCTGCAGCGGTCGGCTTCTGAATGTTTTTGATGGACGGCACCCAGATCGTGTTGACCAGACCGTCCGCCGGTGTGGAAGGAACTTCAGTTCCAAGAGTCAAAACCATGACTCCTCCTTATAAATATTGGGTCACATGCGTGACCAGTTGAATTTGAAAGTCAATAGGCGCACCTGATAGAGCAGGCTTGTGTCCTCTGCGGTGAGTCCGGCCGCATATGTGCCGGAATCGGAGAACAACGTCAGGCAGCCGGTGTCGAACCCGTGCGCGACGAACCGTTTTCCAGCCAAGGCTGGAATCATGAGGTCATCGGCCAGCACGTTGACGGAATCGGTGGTGGTGCTCACGATGCGCACCAGCAGAGTGCCGATGCCGCAATGCACGTGTTGCGTCTCCCCGACGATGTGCCCGTTCGTGGTGACCGTTTCGATCACCCACGGTGGCTTCTCCGTCGGTTTTGGCGTGGTCTGCTTGAAGACCTTCCACCCATCCGCAGGTTTTGGCACATGGTCGAGAATCGTGTTCGACAAGGTCATTATCGACTGCACTAGAATCCCTCCACTGCGGCACGAGCCACATATTCCGCGAGCTTTGGCAGCTCTTCCTCGCCATGCTCGTAGAACCGGTGTGTTCCACCACCTTTAGCGGTTCCGAAGAACGCGATATTGGCTAGCGAACCAGCCCCGCCCTTGGTAGGGCCTATCTCGGCGGAAATGCGTCCCGGCGCTTCCTTCACCGTGTAGGTGATTGGGATGCGTCGGAATGCCTTGTTGCCGGAGCTGGAGAGGTCTTCGCGCAGGTCGTTCTTGACGTTCTGCGCGCCTTTCTTCACAGCCATGGTGATCGCCGCGCGGCGGGCGACGCCTTTGGCGAGCAGCTTGTCGGCGAAGGCGGTCAGCTCGGACGCGTCGAACAGGCTCGTGGCGTTCATGCATCCTCCTTCACGTTCCAGCGGCAGGCGGTGGCGTGCGTCTTCTCGGATTGCGGGGAGACGAGCCTGAGCCGTCTGCCTGTCAGCAGCGGGTTCGCGGATTCGGTGATCTCCACGACGTCTCCGGCACGCAAACCATTGGTGTCGTAGGGAAAGTGCACGTAGAGCGACCAGACGAGGCTTACGGCGCCCATGGCCTGGGCAGCACTCCCCTCGGCCTGCTCGCTGGCGAGACCACCAGAGGTCTGCACCTTGCACTTGCCCTGGTACACCTGCTCCGTGCCGGTGTTCGGCAGTCCCGTGTCCGGATCCGTAGTGGATTCGCCGGGTCGGGTCACCGTGCAATGGTCGGTCATGAGGTTTTCCGCGTCGCGGCGGGCCTTGGCGAGGAATGATGCGCTGATTTTCATCGGAACACTCCAATCGACGTAACGTTCGCGCCGAAGCGGTTGCGCAGCCTGCGCTTGGTCGCTTCCGGCAATTCGGTCACGTCGATTTGGGCGGAATCGCCTTGCGTGTAGCCGACCTGTGCGTCGTCGACGCGCTCATAGCTGACGCCGACGTGTGCGCCGGGGCCACCGTCCTCGAGCTGGTGGAGTCCGGCCGCGACGTACGAGCAGACGAGTCTGACGACGTCGGCGGGTATCGGATTCCAGCCGCCCGTGAAGGTGACGGTCACGACCGACGGGATGCGCCCGAAGGGACTCCATGGCTCTTCGCGGTAGAGCGAGGATCCGAGGAGTCGCCAGTCGTAGACGGTCTTGCCGTCGATGAGCACCCTGGAAACGCTTCTGACGGCCTTGCATGGCAGGTCGAGTTTCCTGGACTGTTCGCCGGGGATGTCGACGGTCCATTCGCCGAGCGTGATCGGACAGCCGGCGGCCGAGCGGACGGCGTCGGAGACCGAATCGAGCAGACTGGTTGCCGTCTGCTCGTCGGTTACTTCGATTCCGTTGCTTTTCAGGTCGTCCAAGGTGGCCAGTGCGGTCATTTCAGCCTCCGATCATCGGACTCGACTACTTGCCGCTCTTCTTGCCTGCAGCAGCATCCTCTTCACCGTCGCCGTCTGCGGTGGTATCGCTCACGACGGGGGCCTGCGCATCCTGCAGGGAACGACCGGTGGTGGTGGAGAGGTTCAGGGTGATCTTGGTCAGGCACTCGGGGCGGATGACCTTGGCACCGTACAGATCGAGGCCGCGCACCATGTCGGCGAAGTCGGTCTGCATGCGCATGGCCTCGACGTTGCTGACCTGCTGTGCGAAGGTCACGGCGGCGTTAGTGCCGGCGAGAATGGACTGCGTGTCCGGGCTGGCGGACTTGTGCGGCACGTTGTTGGACTTAACGACGGTGAAGCCGCGCACCTGGCCGACCACGCCGTTGAGCAGCGTATTATGACCTGCTTCGGTGCCTTCGATGAAGCGGGAGTCCTGCAGCAGGAGCGCGTAGAAGTCGGGGCTGACGACGAGCCAGCGGCCCTCGTCGGGCACGTTTTGAACATCCAGTTTCCGTCCGGCTTCCACGACGGCGAGATACGCGTCGGCGGGGGTGCCGACGGCCACGGTCTTGGCTGGCGTGCTGACGGCCGTGTCCATGAGATTGGAGATGTAGTTCTCCACGTTCTTCATCATGTTGTAGGCGGCGGAATTGGTGAACTTTCCGGTCATGTCCGCCTTGGCCTGAGCCTTGTCGAGATCGTTGACCTTGAAGGCGAAATAGTCGGACTGATCGATTTCAAGGACGGCTGCTTCCTTGTCATTGGCATCGTCGACGGTGATCGCCTGGCCGCGGACGTACTTGCGCACAGTCACATCGTCGTATCCGGTAATGTGGACGGTATCGCCGGCCTCACGGATGTCGCCCTCATAATCGCGGTTGCACAGGCTCGGAAAGACGAGCTTCGCGCGCAGGGCTTCGAGGATGGCGGCGGACCATACCTCGGGAATGAAATTGGTGATTGCCATTGCTGGTGGCCTCCTTACTTGCTGCGGCCTGCGAGCAGATCATCCAGGCGGCCCTTGCGGCGCGCCTCGTCGATCTGTTTCGTGGTCATGTTCTTCAGATCGTCCCTGGTAAGCTGTCCCGCCTGATGATCGCCATCACGGGCGCCCGACGGTGGGATGATTCCCGCCAGGCCAGCCTTGTTCCCGCCTTGCGCGAGATACGGATGTGCTGCGACCAGAGCGTCGATTTTCTTGGAAATCGCGTTCTGGTCGTATCCTCCCTGATCGGCGGTGGTCAGATCGGAGAAATCTATAAGCTTCAATGCGTCACCCGGATTGATGAGCTTGCCAGTGGCTGCGGCGGTGACGTTCGCCTGGAGCACCTGCTTCTGCAGTCCGGCGATGGTGGCCTGCGCGGAGTCAAATTCCTTGCCGCGCTTCTCCCAGTCGGCGACCTGCTTCTCCAAGTCGTCCACACGGTCGGCCTTCTCGTAGGCGGCCTTGAGTTTCGCCTCGAGATCGCCATTGACCTTCTTCTGGCCGAGGAACTTGTCATGCCAGTCGACGGGCGGCTCCTGCGCGCCCGGATCGTTGGTGTTCGGATCCTGCTGTTGTCCTTCGGACATGGTGTTTCCTTTCATTTGGTGTAGACCTCGCCGTTGCTGGCGAGCCATCTGCGGTACGAGTTCTCCGCTCTGGCCAGCACGTCAGGCGTGACCGGCGAATCCGGCTGGTACGGGTTGCGGCCGGCGAGCGCTGCTTCGTAGCGGAGTCGTGCGTTCTGGAGGCGTTTCTGGGCGGCGGTCTGTTCTTCGTGTCTGCCTTGGCGCCATTCGTTGTTGTGGAGCCATTGCTGGCGTCGGAGCGCTGGGACTTGGGTTCTCCAGTTGTCGGGGAGGATGTAGCCCTCGCGCTTCAGGAGTTCGATGGTCTGTTCGCGCGGGAGGTTGAAGCTGTAGATGCCTTCGGGTGTGAGTCTGCGGTGTTGCTGTTGTCCGTATTGGTATTTGCGAATCATGCGGCTCCATCCGTAGCGGCCAGTGCCTTCGGACGTGGTCATGTGGACGTTGCCGTGTCCGATTGGCCGCATGCCGCGGTGGGCGTTGACGACCTGGTAGATGTCGGCGCCGTCTCTGATTGCCTGTGCGTCGGCATGTCCGAAGACCTTGTCCTGCTCCTCTTCGCTCATATTGTTGAAGCGGTCCATCGGACTGGTGATCCAGCCTTGTTTCTCGGCCTTTTCCTTGCCTTTGCAGGGGATGGTGCGGCCGTGGCATTTCGGGTGTCGGAGGAAGTCGTTGTTGTGCCGGAAGTATTTTCCGGCGAGGATGGCGCATCGTGGGCAGCAGTCGGGTGATTCGACGCGCACGTAGCCGACGCCTGCCCTTTGTGTGATGCTGACGCCCATCGCGCTGATTGACGTGTCCTCGATGGCCTGCATGGCCATCTGGCGGAGCGTCGCGCGTCCAGCCTGCATGGCATCCGATTCGTCCATGCCGGACTTGATGGCCGACAGGGTGTGCGTGACCGGGATGCCGAAATACGATTCGAGGTCGATGCCGCTCGGCGCGAAGCCGGTTCCGAATGCGAGAGGATTCGCGATGCCGCCGTCTGGCTGGATGTAATCGCTCTGTTCGGCGAGCATCAGCGTGGATGAGTCCATCGCGTCGGCGGCGGCGCGCGTCTGCAGGGTGGCGAAGAGCGTCAGGAAGTCGGCGTTCGTCCGATTCCAGCTGTCACGCACCCGTCGCGGATCCACGCCCTTCCATGTTTTGTCCGCCGCCTTCACGGCCAGCAGGCATAGTCTGGCCAGGGTGTGCCGGTTGTCCGACAGGCTGTCCATCGTCACCGTCATCAGATGCACCTCCGACCTGCAGGGTTCGCGCTATCTCGGCCATCTCCGGGTCGCTGTTCTCCTCGTCGATCATGCGCATGATGCGCTTGATGTCCTCGGGGCTCTGGCCCATCTGTTCGGCGATCCACTGCAGCGGGTAGCCGAGCCGCTTGTATTTGAGCATCGCGTCGGCCATGAGGGCCTCGCTGCGGTACTGCGGCGTGGCGAACACGACCTTGGAGTCCTCGAGGATGCGCGCTGACTGCTCGTCGTCCTCGAGCGTCATGGCCATCTCGCACAGCTCACGCACCGGCTGGCGCATGAAGCTGATGCGCTCCAACGTCTTGCTGACCAATCCGGCTTCGGCGACCTCGTAGCCGGTGGCGGGCACCTCCGCGTTCGTCAAAAGATAATGGCCTGGCGTGCGCGTCTCGGCGGCGATGTGCTCGACCGCCTTCTGGATGATCGGAAGGAAGGCCTGCAGGTTGCTTGCCGTCCATTCGCCGATCGACACGTTGTCGCCGGTGATCTGCATGATGCGCTCCATGACCTGCTTGTCGAGGTTCACGGGACGTTCGCCCACCTGCTCTCCGGTGGCCTTGTCGAACACCGGTTCGGACAGGCTGTCGCCGCCGAGGATGACCCTCGCGGGCATGGACGCGAAGTCCAATGCGTTCAAGGTGTATGCCCAGCAGACGTTGACGGCGTCCTGCATGGATTCGACCTGCTCGACGTCGCTGATGGGAAGGTTGTCCAGGAGCATCTGGTTGCGGAATTCGACCAGTGGGACGCGGCCGAGCGGGTTCGGGCGGGCGGAGTCCGGCAGGAACATCCATCCCTCGACGCCCGGCGGCAGACGGTCTCGTTCGTCGTCTCCGCCCGCGCGGACGCGCACCACGTCGAAGACCACGTCGGGCAGCAGCAGCGTGCCGAATTCGTGCTCCTCGTCGTATCTGACCAGGAGGCCGGCGTCGACCTCGCCGGTGAGCGGATCGTAGTGGACAGCCGCCGAGTCGGGGTGTTCGAAACTTATGCGCGCCCTGCCGTCCGGCATCGAGGTGACCAGGCCGAAGGCTCTGCCTGTGGCGGTCATCATCAGGGCGGTCTCCTGCAGTTTGCGGTCGCAGTCGTTGCGCTCCCACACGCGCATCACGTGCGAGTCGAGTTCGACGTCGCCGTATGGGATGAAGCCTCGGAAGTGGATGCGTTCCACGGGCGCCTGCGCCACAGGCAGGCACCAGTTATCGGCGAATCCGCTGAAACGATCCGACATGTAGCGTTTGAATTCGTCGGACGCGAATTTCAGGGTGCCACGCTTGCCGCGCACGTAGTCCGTGTGCTTCCTAATGTCCGAGCGTCGCTGCTCTATCTTCATGGCGAGCAGGTTCGCCATACGGTTCACGTCCGCGGCGGTGCGAATCATTCAGAATCCCCTTGTTGTCGAGCCGGTCAGCAGGTAGGCCTTGCGTTTCCTGCCCCAGCCGGCGGCGCGCGCGTCGCATGCCGCCTCATGTGCGAGCACGCTGGTGACCGCCGCGTCGATTTTCCTTGTCTGTTTTGGCTTGCCGAGCCCGTACCGTTCGCCGGACTTGGCGAAGCGTCTTGCGTTGCGCATGTGCGTGATGGTGATCGGACAGCCATCCTGGGTGATGGCGTGGTGCTCGAGGTCGGATTCGAAGCGTTTCAATGCCTCCCAGACGGCGGTGATGCGGCTGGAGCCGCTCATCGACCAGGGAATGTACTTCTTCGGCCCGTATTGGGAGTCCCATGCCTCGATCTGCGACTCCCACGACACCTCGTCGCGGAATCCGGGGTCGCAGTAGGCGCGCACGATCTTGTACCGGTCGTTGAGCTCGTCCATGGCGGCGTTGACCTCGCTGCGCGGGATTCGACCGCCCCATGTCTTCGGGTTCCAGATGGTGGGACGCCGGTCCTCGCCGTAGCGCGGAGTGAAGATGAAGCCCTCGCGTGTTTCGGCCTTGATGCATGTCCAGTCGTCGTTCTCGGAGCCGTCGAAGCCGAGGCACACCTCGGTGCCCTTCGACGGGTTCTCAAGCCAAAGCTCATGCTCGGACACGCTAATATCCCATGTTCCTCAAGACCGATTTTGACAAACTCTTCTGCGAGCGCTGGTAGTTCTGGTTTGTGATCTCCCTTGTTGTCGCTTCGCCGAAGGAATTGACGAATGCGTGGCTTGTGCCGCTTGATTTTGGTTGGCGTCGGATCTGTTCGTCGGAGATTCTGTCGCGCTGTGCCCTGGCGGTGCGGAATGCCTTGGAGGCTGCCCGGTATTTGTCGTAGTTCGCCTTGGTTGCCTCTGGAAAGACGCTTTCCGGCATGCGCTGGTTGTATTGCGTGGCTCCGTGCGCGGTTCTCTGCATGATTTCCGATGCGGTGTCCATGCGGTTTCCCGCGTCGCGCATCATCTTGGTGAGATCCGTGTCGCTTACGGATGAAAGGTCAGAGGAAGAGCCTCCCCCTCCGCCGCCATGTCCGCCACGTCCTGCGCCTGAGCTTGATCCTCTTCCGCCCATTTTTTCATCCTTTCCGCATTGCTGTTTTTGTATGTGACCACTTCGATGCCACTGAAGTCGAAAAACGGAATGGCATCTCCGTAGAGGAGAATCTTTTCCGGTGCGAGCCTGTCGATCGCGTATCGCATGCCGAGCCGCCAATAGAGTTCTGCCGTCGGATTGTCGTTCGTTCCGACCGTGCTTACCGCGACGGTGGAGTTGTTTGGAATGCCTGAAAAGCAGTACGGGAATGACTCTGGGCCCGCCCATTGAAGTGTTGGGATGACTTTCAGTCCGCAGGCCTGCCAGTATGCTCCGATCAGACGGCTTCGGAAGACGTTATAGATCTTCATCGCTTCCGGCATGTCCATGTATGTGCTGAAATCAGGTGTCAGCACGCACTGGAAGCGTTTGAGCGGTGCGATGTATCTGTCCGGCTGGTTCCAGACTCTCTGGAACTGGTAGTCATCGATGAAGAAATGGATTCCGCAATGCTTGACTGTCTTTTTGCCGGTCGCGTAATTGAAGCCTATCAACGTGTCAGGGGGGGTGACGTCCTGTTTTGCAAGCATTGGCATGTCGTATCGGCCAACTGTCCGCACCTTTTGCAGCAGCGGAAGATTGTATTGCCTCATCGTCCGCATCCTTGATTTGTTGAGTGGTCTATTGTCCCGCATAGCAGCTCTCCCATAGTCCGTCCTCGAGCCATGCGCCGCCGCCCTGCACCATGCGGTTGCCAAAGAAGCGTTCCGCCTGCGCGGGATCCTTCTCCATGAGGGCCTCGGCCTCCGCCTCGACGGAATCCAAGGGCACCCAGGGGCTGCCGGCGTACACCCATTCGAGGATCTTGCGGCGTTCGCGCCGGTTGTTGAAGCTGTATGGCGTACCGTCCTTGTGGCGCAGGTCCGGGTTGAGGTCGGGGTTGCGGTAGAAGATCCACACATCCGATGCCGATGTCTCGAATTGCTGTTGGGCATAGGAATTTTCGCCGGGGTCGTAGGCGTTGGTCCAGAAGTGCGTTCTGCCGCCCATGCCGGCGGCGCCGCGGCGTTGGGTGTCGGCCACGTCGAGCATGCCGTTCGACTTGGTGTACAGGCCGGCCTCGTCCTGTTCGGCATCGCTGATCGGGTTGCCCAGACGGCTGGTGGCCGATGCGGTCACCACATCGATGCGGTCAAGGTCGAGATCGTCATCGTCCAAGTTGATTCCGGGGCGCAGGATGCGGATGAAGCCCTCGCGCACCTTGAGCAGCTGCTTCAACGGGCCGAGCCGGATCATCGCGACGAGTGGACGGTAGGCGTTGCGCACCTGGTCCTCGGAGTTCGCGGTCAGCTGGATGAGTGGCGAAGGGTGACGCATGCCTTTCGGCTCGCCCGGATTGTAGTGGTAGACCCATCCGCAGGGGCAGCCGTTGTCGGAGCATCGGTACACGTCGCCGGGCTTCGCCCAACCGGCGAACACGACCGGACCGCAGGCCTCGAGTATCGCGCATGAGGCCTCGGTCGGTCCCTTGCCTGTCTTCTGCGGGCCAATGCAGCCGGTCAGACGATATTGGAAGGCCTGGTTGAGAACCAGTGGATTGTCCACCGTGACCTCTTCGGGCGGGATGAATTCCGCGTCCTCGCGCACCCTCCAGCGGTGTGCGGCGTACCAGAACTGCCAATCTGACCAGCAGAAGGGCTTGCCGCGGAGAATACCGTCCGGCTGGCGCACGTGACGCCGAACCCACGCATCCTGCAGGTCTGCGAGCGTCGGGAAGTCGATGATCCAGTCGTCGGCCATGTCACGCCCTCAGGCGTCGTGGGAACTGGACGATCTTGGTGTCCATGCCGCTCTCGGACGCCTCCGCGTCCGTGGCGGGCACCTCGTGGGCGGCCATGTCGACGTTGTCCTCGGAGATCTTCCAGCCGAGCGCCTGCAATCCAGCCTCGGACAGGCCTATCCGGTCCTCGAGCCTGATCTTCACGGCCACGTCGGCCGCCTTGGCCGACGGGCTCTCGCACACCACGCATTCGCGGACATACGAGGCGATCTGGTAATGCAGATACTTCAGCTGCGGCTGTTTCCACGCGCGCGCCTGCGGCAGACGCCACAACTGCCTCCACAGTTCGGCCTCCCGGTCATTCCACGATTCCGAACCGGCCCTGTCCTCGACCCATTCCTGCGAGTCCTTGTCGAAATAGCGGATCACGTAAGGCGGCAGCGGAAACTTCGGCGGCCGGCCCTTGTATTCCGTGTTCGGCAGACTGCGCAGCGTGTATCCCCTGCGTTCGCTCGCACCGCTCGACGGATCCGGCATCGGACCGGATCTGACGCGTTTTCCTCCTCTTGGCATGTCTCCTCCATCGTCGGACGGCCTCGCGCCGTTCCTTCGCTGTCGGCGGCCGGGCCTTTCGCCCGCCCCCTCTGAAACTTTTGAACCCTCCGCACCTCGGAGACAGCTCTCCGGCGGTTCCGCCACTCAAACCGTTAGGGGTACCCCCGTGGGTGTTTCGATGGTTTGTTTTCGTTGATTTTCCAACGTTTTCCAATACTGCACGTTCGTCTTCGCGCCGAGCGGCGAACCGAATTGAAAAGGACTTGATCGCTTTTTGTTTTCCGCTTCGCCTCACGCTTGCGGCGCGCGCCGGACGTCGTCGGCTTGGCTCGACGTACCGCATGCGTGCAGCAGATGAGATGAATCAGCGAAGGCTTCGACCGTTGAAGCCTGAAGGTTTCGTTCTCGCGGTCTTGCTGTCGTGGCAACGCTTGCACAGGCCGCGCATGCGTGCCGGATCGTTTGGGTCCAGTCCGGCTTCGACGAGCTCGACGCGTTCAAGCGGCCAATGGTCGGCGATGGTGCTGGGGGCGCCGCACAGGCCATGGTGCCTGCCGCATCCGTCATGTCCGTCGCCTGGGCAGACGCATCGCGGATCCCTCGCCAGCACACGGGCCCGTGCGAGCCTGTGGGCTGGCGAGGTGTATGGATTGCGGCCGCGCGAGCGGCGCTTGTCCTTGGCTTTCCTGCACTCGTCGCACAGGGAGCCGGAGGAGACCAGGTGCGGGCAGCCGGAGGTGGAGCATACCTTGTACATCGCAATCCCCCATCGACAGAGAGGTGTATAGCGCTTCGGGCTGGAGTCGAACCAGCGACACACGGGACGGCACATATCGTTGACGGGCAATTGAGAAAAGGAAACCATGACCGGTTAGTGGTCCACTCATTGGAATCCGTGCCGTCCCACAGCTCTACCGCTGAGCCTACCGAAGCACGAAGGCCATCCGGCAAACGCCAGATGGCCTCCAATCACGAAAAGACACGAACAAGGCAACCAGTGGCCACCCACAATTCGCGCTCATCATACACATTAAACGGCGAGCGGACATCGAACAAATGTTCGGCGTGTCGCGTCAGCCGACGTGCGACGACGCATCAAGCAACTCACCCGCCGTCACACGCCACCTGCCCGAGCCAAGGCGCTCGCAGCCATGCAGCCTTCCCGACCGCAACAGCCACTCGACCTGCTTGCGAGACACACGCCGGCCGATGACATTGGAAAACCACGACGCCAACTCGGCAGGACTGCCATCCACGGTGCGCGAACGCGCGTCCCGCTCATGCTCCGCGACCAACGCCTCCAAATCCAAGCGCACGCCACAGGACGGACAATCACCGGCCCTCATGCCGAACGGGGCCGCTATCCGCTGACCGCACTCCGTACAGGAGACCACGGTCACGCGGGGATCACGCTCGCGCATCATGCCGTCAAGGTCGATGAGCGTGGCGTGCAGGTCGAGCATGAGGTCCGGCGTCCTGTCGCTGGCCGCCAGGCTGTTGCGGTTCGAGATGGCCTTGCGCCATGCCTTGCGCCATGATTCCGTCCTGAGCAGGCCGTAGCGGATGTCGATGGTGGAGGCGATGTCGAGCATGAGGCGCGAGGCACGCTCCCACTGCTCCTGCCAGTGGGTGCTGATGGGCAGTGGCGCGACTCCGCGCGACGGTGCGTGCGAGCGGCCGCCGATGCGGGCGGTCCTGTCGGCCAGCGCGCGGAGTGCCGGAATCACGTGGGCCAGCGAGCCGATGTCCTCGATATACCGGCGCAGACAGGATTGGCAGATGGACCACCCTGCCATGGTTGGATTGCCGCAGTTCGGGCATGGCGTCTCAATGTCTCTCATGACTTCCTTCGGTCGAACGTTTGTTCTCTTAGATTCTACCGTCGGCGAGCGCCGTTTTCGGTGGAATGGTTGTGGATGATGGCGGTTATCTCGTCGGTGGTGCATTGCGGCAGGATCCGGTGGATTTCGGCCACTGTGTATCCGCGTTCGTGCCATCGGAGGATGTCGCGTTCGGTGGATTTCCTCATTTCCGTCCCCGCCTCCTTTCGCGGTGTTCGATGATGGCGAGCGCCAGGTAGATGGAGAGGAACGCCGGAATCATGAGTATCTGCCTGATGGTCTTGAGTATCCATTTCATGATTCCTCCTTGTATGGATTGTCGGCGGTGTGTGGTGGGAAGTCGCATAGCTGGTCGGTCCATCCGGCGGAGTATCCGGCCTCCCATGCCCGTGCGAGCTGGCGGCGGAGCTCGTCCGATTCGATGCGGTCGGTTGCGTCGCTCATGACTTATCCTCCGTCCCGTCCCGCTGGTCCATGAGCATGAGACTGCTCTTGCAGCATGAAACGGCATTGGAGTACGCGGCCACGCGTCCGAGGTTGAACTGCACGTCCCCCATGTCACGCCGATGGCTCATCAGGTCGATGTACATCGCCTTGTTAAGTTTGTCCTCGAGTTCGGAGAGCAGTTCTCGCATCTCCTTCGCATCCGGCGACTGGGCGCTCGCCGACGGTTCGGTCGGTTCGAACGGATGTTCGGCGGTGATGGCGTCGCGCACGGCCATGGCGGTCTCGTCGTCCGCGAAGACGATGTCGACGCATCCGTTTTTGGCGCTCACGGTCGGCGTGCGACTGACGTTCGTGTCGATGATGCTGAGCATGTGGTTTCGCTTCGTGTATTGCGCCTTTATCATGATTCCTCCTTTTCGAGCGCCTCCGCCATGGCCGAGCACATGCCCGACACGGCGAATTTCGCGGCCATGATGGTGATGCCCTCGCGCAGCAGTCCCTGGCGGAGCAGGTATCTGAGCGCGGCGTCCACCTCCGCGTCCGACGGCTGGCGCAGACTACCGGCCGTGTAGCCGTCCGCGTACGCCTGAATGACCGCCTCGGCGATCGGCGAGCGCAACGACGGCGCCTTGCCGCGCAGGGACTCCTTCTCGCGCTTGACTTCCTCTCCCAATCCGCTCATCGGTGATTTCCCTTTTCCACGTGTTTGATGATGGTGCGTCTTCCCGTGACGAGATCCGCGATTTCGACCTTGCCCGCATGTTCGGCGAGCTTCTTGGCTTTGGCGAGCGCCTCGTCCATCTCGGTGAGGATGTCCACCAGCTCGCCGTCAACGATCAGATAGATCATCTGGACACCTCCCAGCCGGTGGCAAGGCGTCCGGATAGCCGAGCATGGAGAGGATATGGTTAGACGATTCGGTGTGCGCGCGGAGTTTTCCACATACGACATCCGCTTGCCGTGGAGGCGTGACGCCGTCGAACAGACGATTGGCGGCGAGTCTCTCCTTCTCCAAATGCCAGCGCAGCAATTCGCGCAGGACCTCGTTCCTCTGTGTGACGTTCGTGGCCATGTCAACCCCTCCTTCCCGTCGGATGCTCCGACACCCACCGCTCATACCGCCGATACGCCTCGAGCGGCACCGTCCCGACCGGCCTGAATCCAAGCCTCCACATGCAGTCGGCGCACACATCGGACGCCACCCTGGACTGGTCCGCGTAGCACAGGCACACGCGGTACACGGGACTCGGGCACCACCGGCCGCACAAATCGCACGTATGCATATCCTGCGTGACCAACTCATCACGCTGACACTGGAACGGGTTCCGAGCATCCCGCTCCTCCACGGCATCGGCGAGCGCCTTCCTGATCTCATCTCTGGCGAAGGTGTAGGCGTGGTATCGTGTCGACGCGCATTCCTCGAGGATTCTGTTCCCGTCACGCATTCCGGCGCTCGCGGCCTTGAGTTCCTGGTCGATGAGTTTGTTGAGCACGTCGATGGCGATGTCTGCGTCACTGTCTCTCATTGTTTTCCTTCCTTTTCCTGTGGTATTCGCGTTTCCATTCGGATTTGTGGGCGAGTCTGGAGTGGCTGTCTGCCGTATCGTTTCTCGATCTCCGTCCGCATGGCCGTGATGTCGTCGGCGAAATGCCCGATGATCCATTCGACGGATGTCGCGTTCATCTCGTCGTCTCCCCGCTTTGGTGGTCCTGCAGCGCGTTGCGCTTGCGCTGCCGTTCGGTCTTGCGGTCGATCCATGCGTGGACGTCGGTGTCGTCGACGTCGTACATGCGAGCCAATTGGTAGAGGCAGATCGTCACGTCGGCCATCTCCTCGGCGAGGTTGTTCTCGATGTCCAGTTCGCCGCGCAGGCGTTTGCTGATCGCTTTGATGAGTTCCGAGCATTCCTCCATGCAGACGACGCTCTGTATGGCGACTCCGTTGAGCTCGATCGTCTTGTCCCAGACTTCGTGGTTGGTCATTCCCTTGTCCTTTCGTGGTTGATGTCAGTCATCGCCGGCGATGATGATGTTGTGGCATCCGTCGACGACGAATTCCCTGCATTCGGTCTTCCTCATGCGCGCCCTGCCGACCGCCCGCCATCCGTTGATGGCGAACAGCACGGTCAGCAGCAGGAACAGCAGGGACAGCAGCCAATGGCCGCCGGCGAGCGCCATTCCCGTGGCGGCGCCTTCAAGGCCGATGGAGATGGCGGTGAGGATGTATGGTTTTGGGTCCATGTCGGCGTCTTCGGTGATGGTCATGATGATTCCTTTGTGTTCAGTGTCGTGTCCGGTCATCGGATGCTCCTTTCGGCCTGGCGCATGATGTGCATGGTGTCGGCGGCGGAGCGTTGGATGAACTTTTCGACCATCTGCGGGGTGGCGTTGCGTGGCAGTGGGTTGATGCAGGGGCCGTCGTCCAGGCGTTGCATGAGGCGGATGACCTTGCGGCGGCGTTTCGGTGTGAGGGTGACGTGTCTTTCGACGGCTCTGACGATCACCAGCCGGTCGCACCGGTAGCAGCCGTCGAAGTCCTCGTCGGAAGCTTCGAGCTCTCCGACGGGCCGCACCTGGTACACGTCGCCCTTGCCGTACATCGACGCGTAGAGGGCGGCGTAGTCGCGGTATCTGGTGCAGTACACCTGTTCGGGGTGTCCGGTGCCTTCGATCGCGTCCGCGCCTTTTTCGCGTCTGGCGCGGCAGATCGGGCAATCGTCGTGGATGTCGCGGCTGTGGCCTGGTTCGATGTGGTCTCCGGGTTGGAGGTCGGGGGCTCCTCCGTGGTAGAGCACGCTCATTGTGTTTCCTTTCGTGGTTGGGGTGTCATTTCCGTGGTCCCGCAGGGCCGTCGTGGTCTCCGCCGAGCCATGCGATGAAGACCGCGGCGAGCAGGATGAATGCGGCGAGTCCGTCCATCGTCCGCCTTTCCGTTTCATTTGCCGCAGTCCTTGAGTTGGATGGTTTCGAGGTAGTGGCGGTAGTCGTGGATGTCTCTGGTGATGCAGTCCTCGACGCGGTGTCGGCCTTCGTGGTGGGTCGCGTAGGGGTCGGGTCCTCCGAGGATGGTGATGAGGCGTCTGATGGTGGTCAGGTCGAGTTTTCGGTAGCTGAGCGGGCTGGTGTCGATGGCGAGGAGTCCGAGGAATCCGAGGTCGAAGTCGACGTTGGTGCCGGTTGGTACGAGCTGGAACCGTTGTTCGAGTGATTCGAGGTATTCCTCCGCGGCGTTGCCTACGGCGGCTGGGCCGTTCTGGCGTGTGCTGGCGGCGCGGACTTCGGCGATGAGGCCGTTGGCTGTGTGGTGCTCCCATGCCAAGGGTGTGATGCGGCTGATGTCGAGGATGTCGGGTTTGACGATCGCGTGGAAGGCGCCGTAGTCCTGGGTGGCGGTGCTGTCGGTGCAGGCCATGCCGATTTCGAGGATCTGCGCTGTGGTGCGGTCGGGGCCGGTGGTCTCCACGTCGATCCATAGGAGCGCTTCCGGCTTGGTGCTGGTGGTGGTCATGCTAGTCGTCCTCTCCGTCGAGCAGGATGGTGAGGATGTGGTCCATGAGGCTTTTCCTCTTGGCCTTCTCGGCGAGGAGACGGTCGGATTGTTCGAGGTTCTCGCATGCGTTGCGCATGCTGTGCGCCCTGTCGGTGACCTTGCGGTTGAGGTGCAGGATGAGGCTGGCGGCCTTGTCGACGATGATGTCGTCGGATCCGAGGAGCGATGCCGCGTAGGCTTCGAGGTTGGCGGCCGCCTTCTGCAGTTCGACGACGAGGCCGGTGAGTCTGGTGGCGGTCTCGAGGCGCGCGAGGCTCTTGTCGAGGTCGGCCGCGGCCTGTCCGGATTCGGTGGTCTTGTTCTGTTCTTCCATGGTATTTTCCTTTCGGTGTTCAGGATTTCCGTTCGAGCGTGAGGATCGATTCGAATGGCGGCAGGAGGATGTTGTCTCTGTCGGGCGCGGTCAGCAGGAGGATCGGGAAGCCGATGGCCTCGTCGACCAGGTATGGCATCGGCAGGCCGTTGCGCGTCGGCATGGGCGCGAAACGTCCGTCGACCACTCCGGTCGGCGTGTATGCGACGTACCGCATGCCGTCGAGCTGAGCCTCGTCCATCCGCCGCCAGTCGACGTGCGCGAACACGTGGCCGTTGCCCCTCATGCCGCGCCTCCGTCCAGGGCCACGACTCCCGCGTCGGCGAGCGCCTGCATGGCCTTGGCGGGGTCGAGTCCGTCGTTGAGCCGGGCGGCGAGCATGCATGCGGCGTCGTCCGGCGTGGCGGTGGCGGCGGTGCGGTCGAGGAGGCCGAGGACGTGCTCGCATGTCCAGGTGTGCGTGTGCGGCTTCCAGGTGTCGGCCGGAGTGCCGGAATGGCTGGGGCGTCCTTCGGCGAGCTGGCGGGATTCGCTGCGGATCCACTCGAAGAAGGCGTTGTCGAGGCCGTCGAGGGTGGCCTTGTAGCCGTAGTGCTTCAGGCCTTTGGCGTGGAGCTTGAGGCGGAAGGTGGTGGCGAGTTCGTCGAGGTCGACGCGTGGCCGGCCTTTGCCGGCGAGTTCGTCCGCGACTCCCTGGTGGGCTTCGGTGGGCGTCCACATGTCGATGAGCTCGCGTTCCCTGCGTTCTGTCTCGGTCTCGTTCGCGGGCGCGCACTCTCTCACGACGTTAGGAGTGAGAGAGTTTTGGTTTTGGTTTTGGTTTTGGTTAAAGGTCACGCGTGAGTCACATGTGACATCGGTTTCGGTCACGCGTGACTGCGTGTCCTCGGTGGTTTCGGTGTTCCTGCGGCGGCTGCGCGCCTTGCGTTGGCGCGCGTCCTCCTTGGATTTCTCCACGTCGGCCTTGCTGTTCTGCAGGTCGAGGTAGCCGTGGATGGTCCAGCCGTCATCGTCCTGGTCGAGCAGTCCGAGGCCGACGAGCCTGCCGATGGACTCCTCGTCGAAGCCGAGGCTGAAAAGCATGTCGTCCTCGGTGAGGTGGCCGTCGCTGAGCTTGTCGCTGCAGAAGCTGATGGCCATGATCCAGTCGGCGAGCGCCTGTGGGTCTTTTCTGGCGATCTTGCGGATCTTGGTGTTGCGCCAGAGGCCGTTGGACAGGCGTGCGTAGCCTTCGTTGTTTGCCATGTCGTGTCCTTTCGTGCCCGCTACTGGTGTTCGATGCGGATGGTGATGTGGTAGGTGGTCTTGTCCGGGCTTGGCGTGCCGGGCCGGTAGTCGGGGCCGATGATGTATTTGGCGTTGTCGTCGGGCCACATGCCGGCCTGGGTTCCCGCGTCGAGGATGGCTTTGACCATTGGCGCGGCGTTTTCGGGGTCGAATCTGCCGTGGGTGATCGGATGGATGATGGCGGTGACGTGCACCGGCCAGTCGGTTTCCGTGTCCGCCGGCCTCTTGCCTCCATGCCTGTTGATGTGGTCGAGGAAGATGAGGTGGGCGATGCGTTTGACGGTTTTCTTCCGTTGGTATGGCGTCACCCATGTGCGGCTTCGGCGGTTTTGGGTCCACCAGATGTGCCTGCCGATCGGGATGTCGATTTCGATCATCAGAATTCGGGCTCCTTCTCCGCTTCGCTTCCTGGGGTGCCGAAGCTTCCGAAGGTGGCTCCTCCGTCGGTTGGCTGTCCCCATGGGTCGGTGGCGGGCGCCTGCGGGCCGGCGGTCGGTGCCGTGGCGCCGAAGGACGCGCCGCCGGTGTATCCGCCCGGCGTCGGCGGCTGGTGGACCTGCTGGCGGGTGATGCGGGTGACCTGCGCGGTGGCGTAGCGCAGGCTTGGCCCGATCTCGTCCAGTTGCATTTCGATGACGGTGTGGTTGGCTCCCTGCTCGTCCTGCCATGAGCGTTGCGTGAGTCTGCCTTGTGCTATGACGCGCATGCCTTTTGACATGGATGAGGCGATGTGCGTGGCGAAATCCCCCCACGCGGTGCAGCGCAGGAAGAGCGCCTGCCCGTCGGTCCACTGGTTCGTCTGCCTGTCGAAGATGCGTGGCGTGGACGCGACGGTCACGTTGCATACCTGCTTGCCGGACTGGGTGGTGCGCAGTTCGGGATCCGCGGCGAGGTTGCCGACGATGGCGAGTGTGGTTTCTCCGGCCATGGCGTTCCTCACGCCTCCATCGGACGGCAGGACGCGTAGACGAGCGTGGGTCCGTCCGGTTCCGGTGTGGTGATGACCGCATCGAAGCGTCCGCTCGGACGGAAGGCCGCGAGCTTGCCGGTGCGGATGCGCTTGCGCATCTGGCGGGCGCGTTCGCGCGGGTCCTTCTGGTCGGCGAAGGTCTTCACGCATGCCCAGCGGCCGGCGTGGCGGCGGAGCTGCTCGGCCACGCCGTAGTAACGCGGATTCGGCGTCCTGTTGGGCTGCATGTCGCGCGGGATCTGGTCGAAGTCGACGAACACGAGCTCATCCCCATCCCCGCCGAGCGGCTCATGCTCGGGTTCGGCGGTGACGACGATCGGCTCATGACGCTCCGGAGCCGGATACGGCACGGGCTTCGAGGCGTCCACCCGTCCGCCGGTCACCTTGGCGATGGCCTCGTCGATGCTGAGACCGTCGTTCTTGGCGATCACCAGCGACGCATGCGCGGCCACGCTCGAATCGATCCGCCTGGACCTCCAGCGGAAGGCGCTGGTGTACTCGCTTTTGCTCAGGTCGCGGCGCGGGGTCGCGCAGCGTTCGGCCTGTTCCTGGTCGCTTGCCTTTGGCATTTTCGTTGTCCTTTCTGTCGTCGTTGCGACGTTTGGCGGATGCCGTCCGCTGGAGCCCCGAAGAGAAGTGACGAGAGAAGACTCCATCGTTCCCGTGCGGCGAAGCTGAAGGGAAGGCCGCCGGGTGGCGTTGACGGCCGGCATCCCAGTGCCGGAGGGAGGATTCGAACCTCCAGGGGCGTCATGCCCGATTGGTCGTGGCCGTGTGTATGCAATCCGCGCAATGTGCGGGAAAGTAATGGATAAGGGGATTCGGCCACGCGCCGTCGGACCGATTGGTCCCGTCCTTGTTCTCCGGCCGGTGTCAGGCGCCGAGCATGGACTCGACCCTGGCGGCCAGATCCGGCCTCCGTCCGGCCGCCCACGCCATCGCGATGGGCGGGATGGCCATGGTCAGCCACACGAAGGCCGCGACGTGTTCGAGCGGGTGGTGGCACGCGTCGGTGCCGAACAGCACCCACAGGCACAGGCCCGCGGCGAGCGCTAGGAGGAGGATGGACGCCATGCGCGGCTTGTCGGCTGTGGGTGCGTCGTCTTCGTTGCGGAAGTCGCTGTCGGTCATTTCCGTTCCTTTTTCTGGTCGAGTTCCTTGATGACGCGTCCGCATTCGCGGCGGATGCGCTGCACTTCGGTCTTGCCGAGGATGATGTCGAAGTGTCCCGTGGAGGTGCGGAAGCTCATCTGCGCCATCGCTCCCCCGGCCTTGTCGTCGAATGTCCTGATCTCGAATCCGCCGTCGTCCATCCAGCTCATCTCACAGCTCCTTGTTGATCGTGTCGACGACGATGTCCACGAGGTCGGCGACGCAGATGTCGACATAGCCGACGATGTGGCCGAGCGGACGGCTCGCGTCGATCTCCTCCCATTCACCGTTGACGGCAGGCCTGATGGCGTCGCCGCACTGGTCAAAGTCGTCGAAGATTGCTTTGACGCAGGCTTTCCTGATGTCCTTCATTTCGTGTCCTTCCGTGTTTTTCAGATTCCGTGTTTCGCTTTGGCGTCGAAGTCCTGCAGGCTCGCGACCTTGACGAGGCGCTTGCCGTGCGGGCCGTTTGGCTGTTTGATCTTGACCTTGCCTTCCTTCGCCATCTTCATGAGCGTCTTCTCGCAGAGCCCGACCATTTCCGCGGCCTCCTTGAGCGGCACCCAGATCATGTATTTCGGCGGTTCCATCACGTCGGTCATCGTCTATGTCTCCCTCACGCCGCGTCGGCGAGCGCCACGGGGACCATGGGGACTCCGGTGGCGAGTCCGAATCCGTCGACGATTCTGGAGAATTCCAGATACGAGGGGCAGGCGCCTTCGCACAGTTCGTCGAACCTTTGCTGATTGAGTCCGCAGGCCGCGAGAAACGCTTCGTGGCTGAGGTTGCGTTCCTTCTGGAGGTTGTCGAGGAATCCAGGAGAGATTCTCAAAGCTTGCAGTTTGTTTTCGTCTGCCATGTCATCCGTCCTTTCAAACATTTTCCGTTTCTGGAATACAAATTACCACTGATGGAAAAAATATGCAACTCGATGTGGTATAGTATTTTCCATAAACGGAAAATCTGGAAAGGAGGTGAACATGAAAAATTCATTTGAGGAATGGGTGCAGGAGATCACCGAAGGCGCGAGCAATCGAGAGATCGCGATGAAGGCCGGTATCCCAATGACCACATTCCACCGCAAATGGACCAAGGGTGAATTCACCGCGGAGGATGCCGTGACGATCGCCCGTGCGTACGGGCGCAATCCAATCGAAGCGCTTGTCGAACAGGGAACACTCACGCCGGACGAAGTCCACAACGCCGGAGTCCACCCAATCGAGGAATTCACGATGCTCGAGCTCAGCCGCGAGATGCTCAGGCGCGTGCATCAACAAGCCGCCGTGCCGGATTATCTCTCGGAGCCAATGGACGGCACGGGCAGAAAGAAGTCCAACTAAACAACACACCCCTGCCGCAAAAGTGGCGACAGGGGTGTTATCTTATCTAAGCTGGAAGCGGGCATCAGAGAAAAGAAAGGGACACCATGTCGTCGAAGAATGGTCTAAGAATACGCCAGCCGCATAAGCTGGGTCTCAATATCAAGGCGCTGGCCAAACGCAACGTAAGTTTTGGATCAGCAGCCATCATCTGCACCGCACTGGTCTTCGCGACCGGACTGGCCACGGCACCAATCGCATACACGGCAGGAGTGAAGTCGGCGAGCGCCAATAGTCAAGCCTCAGACTCGCAGGATTCGCGGGTTGCCGCCGACAGTGGCGAGGAGACTTCATTGGCGAGTGGGTTGTCCGGTTTCTGCGATGGTGATTCCGACCTGATGCCGGCGGCGAGAGTGGAGACGACAGGCCAGTACCTCGGCATCTCAATCGATGGATTCGATAATGTCAAGGCTTTGGACGCGAAGCAATTCTACGCCTACACGCTCATGGTCAAGGATCCCGATGGCACCTGGTACCAAGTGAATCTCACCGATTTCACGGAGTCCGGCGAAACCGAGCGGGAGATAACGAATCTGTCGACGAATGACAGCAACAAGTATCCAGGATGGAATCTCTCCACCGACGACGCCACCTTTGAAACCAGTATCCCGGACACGATGATCCATCAAAAGGGCGATAATCCCACCTGGATGCTCGCCCTTACCGTTGATGGCGAGGAGCTGGCGCATTGTCCCGCCGATGGGGACGCCGATTTCGAATAACCGCTAATTCTCCCCCATCGCCTCGAGTTCGGCGAGCCGCGCGCGCAGCCTGGCGATTTCCTGGTCGCGCTCGGACGCCTTCGACGCCGTGGCCGGATCGAGCGTGGAGGCCACCTTGTCGGCGAGCGCCCTCCGTCTTTTTTCGGTGGTGCGCTGGTAGTGGATGGCCATGGTCGGTGTGGTGTGGCCGGCGGCGGCCATGAGTTCGCGGACGGTGGCGCCTTGTTGCGCGAGCATGGTGAGCGCCGTGGCGCGCAGGTCGTGGAATCTGAGGTCAGCGCGGCCTGCTTCGCGGCGGGCGAGGCGGAAGCGGTATCTGAGTCCGCTGCATGTGATTGGGATAGCGCCGCGGCCGGCGCGAAGGTCGCGGATGTCGCGGAAGATCCATGCCTCCGGTCCGTCCTGGACCCACTTGCGGAGGTGTTCTTCGATTTCCGGGATGACGGATTCCGGCAGCGGTTCGGTCCGGCGGCTGCCGGGTGTCTTCGTGTCGCCGACGATGATGCCCGGGATGTCGTCGAGCCTGGTGCGTCGGATGGATATGGTGTGGCGTTCGATGTCGATGTCCTGCCTTTGCAGTCCGCAGACCTCTCCGATGCGCAGGCCTCCCGCGGCGATGGCGAGCGTGATGGCGAGGCGGAGGTGTTCGGGCATGGCGTCGTGGATGATCCGGAGTTCTTCTGGCGTCGCCGGCGCGGATCCCTCGCTTTGGTGGAACGCCGGTATCTTGATGTCGAATGGCGAGCGCTGGATGATGGAGTGTCCGTCAACGTCCGGTTTCGCCGCGGCTGTGAGGATCTGCTTGAGGTAGACAAGTCTGGACCGGCGTTCGTTGTGCGTGACGGCACCGACGAGCGAGTCCGAGTAGGCTTGGATGTCCTTGTGGCTGATGCGGCTGATCGGCATGTCGCCGAAGGTTCGGCAGAGGATTCGGGCGTAGCGTTCCGACAGGCGTTTGGTGGCTTCGTGCAGGTCGCCGGATTTCGCGCGGTGGAGGTTCCATTTGTCGACGTATTCGGCGAAGGTCATGGCCTTCTCACTCTCCTGCTTGCGGCGTATCTTCTCCGGCTGCCAGACTCCGGCCTCGATCCTCTTGCGCGCGGAGGCGAGCCATGCGGCCGCGTCGTCGCGTCCGTCCTGCGTGAGTGGGAAGGTGGTGGTCTGCCGCATCGGGAGTCCCGGCCATTGGTCGAACGCCTCGACCGGGGTCGGATATGACGCCTCGAGGTATTTGGGATTGGTCTTGTTTGGTTTGACGACGATCTTGCCGAACCTGCGCACTTCCGTCTTCCTTTTTCAGTGTCTTTTCGTGATTGGTGGTACCACTTGAAATACCACTCCTAGACTACCTCAGAAGTGTTTTTGATTCGCTTTTTTTCTTTAGGTTTCCATCTCAAAAGAGTGGATGCATGTCTTGAAATCGTTGGAATGAAGCCGTTTTCATGGCCTGTTTTTATTTTATGGGAAAGTTGCTCCCGTTAACCATCATATGAAGGAAGCTTCTCGACGGATTTTCCTATGCACTGCAGCCATTGGCCATTGTTTTCCGCTTCTTTAAGACCGACATACGAATCAGGGTCTGACGGTGGGATTTCGTCAGGCTCATTGCCTTCTATCTCCTTGTCGTCTTCCGGCTCCCGCTCAGAGCCGGACTGCCATTCCGGAGGTGAAACGCCATCGTCAGATAAGTCGTCCATTGCCATGGATCCCTCATTTCTTTACCTATTTAATGTCATCCAATATTTAATGTCATCCAACTCTCTTCACTGAGAAGGACCAAAAACATTAATACATAAAGACAATCCCCCCGTCAAGTCGACGGAGGGATTGTGGATAACTTTTTTTATCCACAGGACGAAGCTATCTGATCAGTGGCTCGAAGCGACCGTAACCGGACAACGTTGGAAGCTCTTCAAATCGACATAACCGGTCGTGGCCATGGCTCTGCGAAGCGCCCCAACAAAATTGGTGGTTCCGTCGGCGTTATGGCTCGGGCCGAACATGACCTCCTGCAAGGAACCTACGGTGCCCACGTTAGTGCGGAATCCGCGCGGCAACGTCTGGTGGCGGGCCTCGGCGCCCCAATGCATGCCTTTGCCAGGAGCCTCGGAGGCGCGTGCCAGAGGCGAGCCCAGCATCACCGCATCGGCGCCCAGCGCGAATGCCTTGACGAAGCTGCCGGAATCACCCATACCGCCGTCGGCAATCACCTGCACATAGCGTCCGCCCGATTCGTCCATGTAATCGCGGCGGGCCTCGGCGACATCGGCGATGGCTGTGGCCATCGGCGCGTGCACTCCAATCGTGTTGCGGTTGGCGGATACCGCACCGCCACCGAAGCCGACAAGCACGCCAGCGGCTCCCGTGCGCATCAAATGCAACGCAGCCGTGTAGTTGGCCGCGCCGCCAACAATGACGGGGACATCCAGGTCATAGATGAATTTCTTAAGGTTCAGGGGCTCATGGTCCTTGGAGACATGCTCCGCCGACACCACGGTGCCACGAATGACAAACAGATCGACACCGGCCTCAAGCACGGTGGAATAATAATCCTGCGTACGCTGCGGAGACAGCGCGCCGGCTACGGTGACGCCGGCATCACGAATCTCATGCAGACGTTCGACGATGAGTTCCGGCTTGATCGGCTCAGCGTAAATCTGCTGGATGCGTTCGGTGGCCTTGTCCGCAGGCAGCTGCGCGATTTCGTCCAGCAGCGGCTGGGGATCGTCATAGCGGGTCCACAATCCTTCTAGGTCAAGCACGCCAAGCGCGCCCATCTTGCCCATGGCGATGGCCGTGGCCGGGCTGGTCACGGAATCCATCGGGGCGCCGATGACCGGCACGTCGAATTCATAGGCGTCGACCTGCCAAGAGGTGGACACATCCTGAGGATCACGGGTACGACGGGAGGGAACGATGGAGACATCGTCCAGCGAATAGGCCAGACGGCCCTTCTTGCCCAAACCGATTTCAATTTCCTGAGACATGGTTTCAAGGCTAATGCTCAGCTATGACAGTGCCTTCGCGCGTGTCCCCACGGTTTTGGACATTTCCATACGGAATTAACACACATGTAATAAGACGGAACCCATCACCTTCAATTCCGACAGGGAGGACAAACCATGGCCAAAATCAAGGTCGAAGGCAAAGTCGTCGAACTCGACGGCGACGAGATGACCCGTGTCATCTGGAAAGACATCAAGAACCGTCTGATCCTGCCGTACCTCGACGTGGATTTGGATTATTACGATCTGGGCATCGAAAACCGCGACGCCACCGACGATCAGGTGACCGTCGACGCGGCGAAGGCCATCCAGCGCGAACATGTCGGCGTCAAATGCGCCACCATCACCCCGGACGAGGCGCGCGTCAAGGAGTTCGGCCTCAAGAAGATGTGGAAGTCCCCCAATGGTACCATCCGCAACATTCTCGGCGGCACCATCTTCCGCGAGCCGATCGTCATGAGCAATGTGCCTCGCCTGGTCCCGGGATGGACCAAGCCGATCGTCGTGGCACGTCACGCCTTCGGAGACCAGTACAAAGCCACTGATTTCAAGGTTCCGGGAGCCGGCACCCTCACCGTAACCTTCACTCCGGAAGACGGCTCCGAGCCGATTGAGCACGTCGTTTACAATTATGGCCCTGACGGCGGAGTTGCCCAGGTGCAATACAACGTGAACGATTCCATCCGAGGTTTCGCACGCGCCTGCTTCAACTATGGTCTGATGCGCGGCTATCCGGTGTACCTGTCCACCAAGAACACGATTCTCAAGGCGTACGACGGCCAGTTCAAGGATACGTTCGCCGAGGTGTTCGAAAACGAATACAAGGACAAGTACGAGGCGGCTGGCCTGACCTACGAGCACCGACTCATTGATGACATGGTGGCAAGCTCCCTCAAGTGGCATGGCGGCTATATCTGGGCTTGCAAGAACTACGATGGCGACGTGCAGTCGGATTCCGTCGCACAGGGATTCGGCTCCCTTGGCCTAATGACCTCCGTGCTGATGACTCCCGACGGGCAGACCGTCGAAGCCGAAGCCGCGCACGGCACCGTGACCCGCCATTATCGCCGTTGGCAGAAGGGTGAAAAGACCTCGACCAATCCGATCGCCTCCATCTTCGCATGGACCGGCGGTCTGAAGCATCGCGCCGACCTTGACAACACTCCGGAAGTCAAGCATTTCGCCGAAACTTTGGAGAAAGTCATCATCTCCACCGTCGAAGGCGGACAGATGACCAAGGATCTGGCCATGCTCATCGGACCGGACCAGCCTTGGCTCGATACCGAGGGTTTCATGAACGCCCTCGACGAGAATCTGGCAAAGGCTCTGGCAGAGTAATCTATCTGAGCTGTCGAAAGCCCGTATGCGCAATCACACACGCGTACGGGCTTTTTGACGTCCGGATATTACAATCGATGGTCAGTATAAGGAACGTCTATTCTTCAGCAAAGGACATGGCATGATTCTGCATCGCACAATCCCGGCGAAACGTCTGCTCGCTCTGCTGGCATCGGTCTGCATGGCAACAGCCATGGGGGCCTGCTCGCCCAACGGTGATTCGCAATCGCAGCAACAGCCGTCATCACAATCCAGCGCAACAGCCGATGCCGGCAATGTGGCGATTTTCGCTCCGACAGACAGCATCACCATCTCTCAACAGACGCCATTGAGCAAATGGGAAAAACTCGTTCCCGAAATCGTGTCCTCGTTGAAACGGACCGGTGTCAAAAGCGGCGACATCACCGTGAAAACCGCTTCGAACCTCGACAAACAAAGTCAAAGCGTCCAAGACTATGTGGTGAATCACATCAACGGAACCGAGCATTCGTCCACGAAAGCCAAAACCACCTTGGTGGTGGCGCCTGTCGCCGAGATGCCGGAATCCGACAGGCAATACGGCGACTATGCACGGCATGATATCACGTGGAACTCCGACGCGTCGGATGAGGACGAACAGGATTATGCGCAATCAGCGCAACGGCTGGTTTCGGCGTTGCAGCTTGCGCAGAATGAAGGAATGAAGGTCGTTCTGATCTCCAATACGCTTCAAGGGTATGCGCCGGACATGTACGTGCCGATGACCGCGGCCGAGCAGATTGGAGAACTGCAAGCCAAAGAGCTCGTCAACAAGCTCGAGCTCGACAAGGCATCGTCCGATGCCCCCAAGCAAATCGAGGTACTACTCCCCTACGACGCGGCCGACGGACATGATGCCAAAACGGACACGTCCTTCGCCCAGAACATGTTCAAAGGCATCTGGAAAGTGCTCGAACCGTATTTCAAGGACGGCAAAGCGGCATCTCCTTCCGAGACGCTCACCGCTTCGACCACCAAGGATGACTGGCGGTCCGTGGCATTCGATTCGTCAAAAGCCGAACAAATCAAATCGGTGCTTGCCGAACGTCTCGACGCGGACAAGGACGATTCGCACCCTGTCCACCTTGATGGCGTCATCTCCTGCAACGACTATGTGGCGAAGAACATCGCCGACGAGTTGGACAAACTCGGCTACACAGGTTCCTCAGCCGATATCAACCCTTCCATCTCAATTTCCGGCATCGTGGACAGCATCACGGGCAAAAAAGACTTGAAACGGCAGGCAGTGCCTGACCCTGCGAAGACGTCGTCATCGGATGACGACAGCGATTCCGATAACAAGGAAAACGCAAAATGGCCGATAATCACCGGCTATGGGGCCTATATCAGTTCCATGCCGAACATCGTCAACGGCAAGCAATGGATGACCGCCATGGAGAACCGCAAGGCGTTGGCCGATGACATCGCGCAGACATGCGTGCGACTGAACACTTCGGGCAAACTTTCCAAACTCGGTTTCATCCGTTCCGCAACGGTCGAGGGGAAGAAAATTACGACCATCCATGAGGAGACATTGGCGATCAGCGCCGACAATCTCAAGAAAACGCTGATTGAACCCGGCTACATTTCGCTGGCGGATGCGGGCCTATGATTCTTCCGGGATTCTTCCGGATATGGTGGGGGCCGATGGCATCACTCGGATGTCACCGGCCCCCACCATATTTCGAACATCATTCGGCGTGAGCCGCCGGCTTCCTCGGCACGTAGATGACCTTGTCGATCAACGTCCGGTAATGTTCAACCACTGCCTGCCTGCGGGCCTTCATGCTCGGCGTGACCAAACCGTTCTCCTCAGTGAACTCGTCGGGAACGATTTCGAACTTGCGGATTGATTCGGCACGTGAGGCGAGCTCATTGGCTTTGTTGACGGCACGCTCCACTTCCGCACGCACAATGGGGTTCTTCGAGGCTTCATCCAAATCAGCGACCTGTTCCGCTCCCTTGGATTCCAGCCATAGGTTCGTCTCCGCCAAATCAAGGGAGATGATTGCGGCGATGAATGGCTTGCGATCGCCGATCATGACGCATTGGCTCACCACCGGCGAAGTCATGATGGATGCTTCCATCTCGCATGGGGAGACGTTCTTGCCGCCTGCGGTGATGATGAGATCCTTCTTACGCCCGACGATGGAAACGAAGCCGTCATCATCAATGGAGCCGAGATCACCGGTATGCAGCCATCCATCGACAATTTGCTGCTTGGTAACGTCAGGATTGTTGTGGTATCCGGCGCATACGGCAGGGCTCTTTATGCACAGCTCCCCTTCTTCGTCGACCCCCATGGTCACGCCTTGCAGAGGCAAGCCGATGGTGCCGATCTTGTAGCCTTCGGTCGGATTGACGCTCGAGGGGGCGCACGTTTCGGTCATGCCGTAGCCTTCCAATAGCGGCAGACCGACACCGTTGAAGAAATGCGCGATAGAGGAATCAAGCGGCGCTCCGCCGGAGACCGCATACTCGACGTGGCCGCCGAACACTTCCATGATTGACGAATACACCAGCTTGTTGTACAGGGCATGTTTTGCGTTCAGCGCGAGTGGAATGCTCCCACCGGACTGCTGAGCATGCGACCAATCGTATGCCGTCTGGGTGGCGTCAGCGAAAACACGTCCCTTGAAACCGGCTCCGGCCTTCTGCGAGGCCGCATTGTAGATCTTTTCGAAAATCCGCGGCACGGCGAGGATGAACGTCGGTTTGAACGCCTTGAAATCGGCGAGAATGGTCTTCAGATTGCTGGACAGACCGAGTGAAACGTTTCCGGCAAAGCAGAAGAACTGCATGTATCGGGCGAATACATGGGCGAGCGGCAGGAACAGCAGCAGTCGACGATTCGGTTTCATGGCGATGTCCGGCATGGAGTTGACGCCGGAATAGGTGATGAACACGAAATTGGCATGCGTCAGTTCAACGCCCTTCGGGGTGCCAGTGGATCCCGACGTATATACGATGGTGGCTAGATCGGAGCCTTTGACCGCTTGTTCACGTTCAAGGAATTCGGCGTCGGAGACCGCGCGGCCGTATTCGATGATCGTGTCAATTGCACCAAGTCCGATGACGCACACGTCGCCAAGATCCGGGCACTGATCACGGACGGATTCGATTTTGTCGCGCTGGAAATCATCCTCAGCGAACGCCATCTTGACATTGGCATCATTGAAAATCATCTTCACCTGCGCCGGCGAATTCGTTTCATAGACCGGAACGGTAAGGGCGCCGATGGACATGATGGCCACATCAAGCGCGGTCCACTGCCAGCAGGTATGCGCGATAATGGATACCGAATCTCCAGGCATTACGCCACGAGCGATAAGTCCTTTGGCGAGGGCGACGACCTTGTTTTTGAACTCCGCAGCGGTGAACGCCGCCCATTCGCCCTGAGCGTTCTTGTATTCGACAAGATTGTCGTCAGGAGTGCGTTCCACACGCTCCTCAAGTACTGAGAAGATGTTTTTGTCCGAGTCAATTCCCTGTTCCAAAGGGCGCGTGTATTCCTTGATCATAAGCTTCTCGCTCCTCGAAATCTAATGTACAGACAGCATCATAGCCGGAATACCGCACTTTTTCTTTAAGGCCACGACCCCAGGACAACGACAACACCCGTGGATATGGCCGTTACAACGGTTTCAGTTCAACCCGCATCGACCTCACTCTGCCCGACGGATCCGCATAATCACGTCCTCCGCTCTTGAGGCCCCAATGCAGACATCCATCGGCGCAATGTTCCGAGCCACCTTCAACACGAGCGAAACGCTCCCCCTTGGCGATGACGGCCCCGACCGGTCGCGTAGTGACCGCGGGTTCAAACGTCGACGTCAGGCTTCCCGTTTCCGCACCGTGGCGAAGCGTTACCACGGATTTGCCCGCCACTTTGCCACTGAAGGCGACCACACCATCCGCGGGTGCGATGATGGCGTCTTGCGGCCGTGCACGCAAATCCAAACCGCGATGCCCAGGCAACCATTGTTTAGCCGGCGCATCATATTCGCCGATTACTTGCGCGTGCTCCAAAGGCCACTGCATTGATGTGCGGCATGCCGCTTGTGCGACTTCATGCGCCACGTCATCAGCCGATTGCGCGTATGCCGACGCCGTAGGTTGCGCGCAGCATATCGTGAACGCGATATTCGCCAATACGCATACGGCCATCGCCGCGGCGCACCGGTGCCGGTTGCGCTTGTCAATGTCATCGGACATCTTATTGTGTCGAACACGACGACGGTATTCCCATTTGTTCATGAGGCCTCCTGTGGTCCGCGTCTCTATCGGGGAATCGATATCATGGCACGTTCGAAGACCGCCCGTCGACTTGGAACGACCTTGTGGTCGGAGAACAACACTTATCCACAGATGCCGGGCGTGTCGCGCCATGACATGCCAAAACGCCACCGAACGTGGCATACGATGGGACGCATGAGTGACAACACTACGCAACGCAAGGCATTGCAGCAGTTGGAGAGCGAGCCGTCCGAGGAACGCATCGCCTACTACCGCAAGCCATTCATGGTGCTATGGGCCGCCATTCAGGAGGCTTCAAGCGAGCTGCAGGACGATTACACGCTTTCACCCGAATTGTCCCAGTTATGGGTTGGCGAGCAAATACGGCAGGTTTCGGATTCGCTAGTGGATCGGCTCGCGGAAATCGCCGTGGCGCATGGCGAGTCAAAATCGAATGTGGCACGTGCGGCCAACGCAAGTCCCGACAACGTCATACGTCGCTTCCCTCGACTCAAGGCTGATGCGGCACACGACCGCACACTCATTGACGACGTGCTCGATTCGTTGGAATAGCAGCGAAAAGTTCTTATGGAAACAAAAAACCCTTGGAAAACCAAGGGCTAAAAAGCTCCTGCGACTGGGCTTGAACCAGTGACCGTTCGATTAACAGTCGAATGCTCTGCCAACTGAGCTACGCAGGAATATGTTCCGGAGTACCCGAAACTGCGCTCCTGCGACTGGGCTTGAACCAGTGACCGTCCGATTAACAGTCGGATGCTCTGCCAACTGAGCTACGCAGGAATGTTCCCACCGGAAGACTTAGCTTCCGTGCACAAGTCACATATATTACACGAATCAGCCATTTACGCAAATCATACGTATCACAGCGTGTCGCAACGTCACCATTCAAGCTCTTCGATATCCATCGGATGCTCGTTGACCTCAATCGATGACACACGTCCATCATGCATGCGAATTACACGGTCCGCAATCGGCGCAATCGCAGAATTATGCGTCACGATCACCACTGTCGCGCCCTTCTTGCGGCTCATGTCCTGCAGAATGCGGAGCACTTGCTTGCCGGTGTTGTAGTCAAGCGCGCCGGTCGGTTCGTCACACAGCAGAATCTTCGGATTCTTCGCCACCGCTCGAGCGATCGCCACACGCTGCTGCTCGCCGCCCGACAACTGCGCGGGAAAATTGTCGACGCGGTCCGCAAGCCCTACGTCGGCGAGCGCCTGTCGGGCGTCTTGTGCGTCGGGAACGATTTGTGAGGCGAGTTCTACGTTTTCGCGTGCGGTGAGGTTGGCGACGAGGTTGTAGAACTGGAATACGAAGCCGATGTCGGTGCGGCGGTATGCGGTGAGTTGTTTGGGTGTGTAGTTGGAGATGTCTTTGCCGTCGATGATTACTTGTCCTGAGGTGTTGGTGTCCATGCCTCCTAGGATGTTGAGCACTGTTGATTTGCCTGCGCCGGATGCGCCGAGGATGATGGCGAGTTCGCCTTGTTCGATGGTGAAGGAGACGTTGTCGTTGGCGGTGATGGTGGTGGATCCCATGTGGTAGAGCTTGGTGCTGTTTTTCATTTCGATGTATGCCATGTTCCGCTCCGTTTTCTTGTTTGGCGTCCATGCCGTTTTTGTTTGTTGTTTTTAATATACGACTAAAGTGGTGTTTGTGGTTCCACGCCGAGGGGAAGGATTTTCCATGGATGTCTCCGATGATGCCGACCGTTTGCAGACGTTGTTGTATAGTTCCTATTCCGCCGATGTTGTCCGGCAGTTGGAGCGTCCTTTGTTGGATGATGGTGTGCCGTTGATGCGTATGGCTGCTTCTGCGGTGGCTCGTGTGACGTTGTCGTTGCTTGATGATGAGGATTTGGATGTTGAGGATGCGCGGGTCACGGTGTTGGCTGGCGCTGGGGACAATGGTGGCGATGGCTTGTATGCGGGGGCTGAGTTGGCGCGTGAAGGTGCGCAGGTTACCGCGGTTGCTGTTGGCCGTTCGTTGCATGAGGATGCGTTTAGGGCGTTTGTTCGTGCGGGTGGGCGTGTGTTGGTGTTGGATCCGGCGGCTGATATTTCTGGGTGCACGTCTGGTTTTTCCGCGGGTGAGGCTGGTGAGCGGCTGCAGGCTGCGGTCGAGTGTGCGCGGGGTGCGCATGTGGTGCTTGATGCTATGACGGGGATTGGCGTGGTCGGCGCGTTGCGTGGTGTCGCTGGCACGTTGGCTTCGTCTTTGGGTATGGATGGCGTGTTGCCGGACAAGCCTGCGTTGCCGAACAATGACCCTTCCGCTGATTTGCCGTTGGTGGTGGCCGTCGATGCGCCGTCGGGTGTGGGTGTTGATGATGGTTCGTTGCCGGGGCCGTATATTCCTGCGGATGTGACGGTGACGTTCGGTGCGATGAAGCCGTGTGCGATGGTGCCGCCGGCTTCGTATGCTTGCGGACGGATCACGTTGGTCGATTTCGGTTTCGATGTCGATGATGCTGTTCCGTTTGCCGAGATGACGGATGGCGATTTTGTGGCGGATTCGGTTCGTCTTCCGTCTCTTGCGGATGGCAAGTATTCGCGTGGAGTGGTTGGTTTGGTGACTGGTTCGGCGCGGTATCCGGGTGCTGCCGTGTTGTCGGCGAGGGCCGCGGCGTGCGCGAATGTGGGCATGGTGCGTTATCTGGGGCCACAGCGTGCGCAGGATATGATATTGTCCGTGTTGCCGGAGGCTGTGTTGGGCAAGGGCCGGGTGCAGTCGTGGGTGGTTGGATCCGGCGTGCCCGCCGAGGGTGACGTTGCTTCCGGTGATGACATGCAGCGTGCGACCATTGCCGCGCTGCTGGATCATTACGCGTTGGAGGATGGCGATGGCTCGCGGAACGAGCGGGCGGAGGGCATGCCTCCCATTGTGGTTGATGCCGGCGCGTTGGATTTGCTGCCGTGCCATGTTGTGCCGCAGGTCGTTATCACTCCGCATGCCGGCGAATTGGCCGCATTGCTGAATCGGTTGGATGCCGATATGGCTGATGTTGTTTCCAGGCAGTGGGTGGAGGCCCGGCCATTGCGGGCGGCGTTGCGCGCGCATGAGCTTACGGGGGCCACGGTGCTGCTTAAGGGCGCGGTCACCATTGTGGTTGGAGCTGATGGAGATGGGAACACGCGGATCATCCTGTCCGGGCGCGCGCCTGCCTGGATGGCCACCGCCGGTTCGGGCGATGTGTTGGCCGGCGTGTTGGGCGCGTTGCTGGCGCAGCAGGACGACATGCTGTCCGACGATCCGGCTTTGGTTCCGGAGGTCGCCGCGGCCGCCGCGTATATGCATGGGCTTGCCGGCGCGATGGCCAGCGGGTCGGAGCAGCGCGGATGGCATCGTCCGCATCTGTATGGACATGCGGGCAAGACTCCGGCGAGCGCGATCGGGCATCCGATTGTTGCCGGTGATGTCGTCGCGGCTGTTCCCCGGGCTTTTGGCGAGCTGCTCCGCTGACCGTTTCGTGGAGGGTCATTCCACTGATTTCAATGCTTCGAGCATGTCCACCGTTTCGAGCTGGCGGTATACGATCCAGCCGAGCACGGCTAGTACCACGGCCACGACGATGGCCGGGGCCGCCAATGCGATCCAGCTGATGGCGGGGTCGAACATGACTTCGTCGGGTGGCACTTCGGTGATGATGTATCGGTGCAGCCATTCTCCGAAGCCGTATCCGGCGAGTATGCCCAGCAGTGACAGCAGGATCGTTTCGCGGTAGATGTACATCGTGGTCTCGCTGGTGTGGAAGCCGAGCACTTTGATCGTGGATAGCTCGCGTATGCGTTCCGACACGTTGAGGTTGGTCAGGTCGTAGAGGATCACCACGGCCAGCAGCACGGCCACGAGAATCAGCACTTCCATGATCTGGTTGAGCGATCCCACGATTGTGGACACCATGTTCTTCTGCGTCGTGTTCTGCACGACGCCGCGCACGGCGGCCAGTTTCATGAATTTGGCGCCTTGGCGTTCCGTGTTGGCGTTGCTGTGGTCTTTCAGTCTGACCATGTATGCGTTTGTGCTGTACTGGTCGCCGAACACGTGTTCGTAGCATTGCGCGTTCATGAATATGAAATGGCCGATGTACATTTCGCTGATGCCGGCGACTTTGATGGTGCGTTGCGCGCCGTTTTCGTCGTTTACCGTGAAGGTGTCGCCGACCGAGACGTTGAGCATTTCGGCGAGCCGTTCGGAGATTACCGCGCCATTGTTGACCAGTATCTGTGGTTGGTGTGTTTTGCGGTCGCGTAATGTCAGGTATTCGTTGAAGTTGTATGCGTCGTCGGTGGCCAGCAGGGTGATCGACTGCTTATCGTTCTCCTTGCCTGTGGTTTTCGACAGTTCCTCGTAGCGCACCGCTGTCGAGGATTGGACGGTTTTGCCCTTCAGCGTCGTGGCGATTTCCTCGCGTTGCGCGCTGTTGGTGTCGGATTCCTCGGCGACGATCAGGTCGTAGTGGATGAGTTCCTCGAACTGTCGGTTTCCTATCTGTCCGATCGAGGATTGGACGGCGAGGCCGGCCGTCAGCAGGGATACCGCTCCGCATACGCCGAAGATCGTCATGAACATGCGTGTTTTGTATCGGAAGATGTTACGGGCGGTCACTTTGTGTGTGAAATTCAGACGGTTCCATAGTGGTGGGAAATGTTCCAAAAGAATTTTCGAGCCTTTGGCCGGCGGCTTGGGCAGCAGTAGGCTCGCCGGTTTTTCGCGCAGTTCCTTGGACGCGGCCAGCCATGCCGGCACGACGGCGCTTATCCATGCAAGTGCGAATGCGGCCATGGTGATCCAGGGGTGGAATTTGAGCATGATGTCCGGCATGGTGAATCCCGCGCTGTATGCGTGGGCGACGATAAGCGGCAGCAGCGTGTGGCCGGCGAGCACGCCGATGCATGTGCCCAGGGTGGATGCGGCGAATCCGTATACGGTGAATTTGAGCATCACATCCGCGTTGCCGTAGCCGAGCGCCTTCAACGTTCCGGAATTGGTGCGTTCCTCGTCCACCATGCGTCCCATGGTGCTGAAGGTGACGAGCGCCGCGACGAAGTAGAGGAAGATCGGGAAGATGTCCGCCAGTTTCGCCACGATGCCTTCGATGACCATGTACACGCGGTAGCCTTGCGAGGTCAGGCCTTCGCGGCGGCCGCTGACGGAATAGGCCGGGACGGTGAGATTGTCGATCTTCTCCTCGGCGAGGGTTATCTGCCGTTCGGCTTCGGATATCTTGCGTTCGGCTTCGGGCTTCTGCGCGTTGAATTCGGCGAGTTTGCTCTGGTATTCCGTTTCGGCCTTGTCGATGTCCCTCTGGCCTTGGATAAGCTGCGTGACGCCGTCTGCGACTTGCTTGCCGGCCTGCGACACCGCTTTGCCGAGCTCGTTTTGTTTTTCGGCTATCTGTTTGGATGCCTGTGCGAGATTGTCCGCATTGCTCCGATACGCCTGCGAGCCTTGGTCGAGCCGCGCTACGGCGTTCTGGTATTGTTGCAGTCCCGCATTGTAGGCGTTCAGCTGTCTGTTGTATTCGGCGCAGGCTTCGTTGTACTGGTTGATCGCCATGTCGTATTTGCCGCGTATTTGTTCGTAGAGTTTGCCGGTGATGCCGGTCTGTTCCCATTTGCCGAGCGTCGCGCCGACTTTGTCGAGCACGGTTTTGCTTGTTTCGAGTTGTTCTCGCGCCGCGTCCAGCTGCGTTTTGCCGTTCGCCAGCTGGTTCCATGAATCGGAGAGCTGGTTCTGTCCTTGAGCCAGTTGCGTCTGTGCCGCCTGCAGTTGCGTCTGTCCGGAGGCGACCGACGCGTTGGCCGAGGCCAGTTGCGCTTGCGCCGTGGCCAGCTAGGCCGCGGCCGCCGACCCTTCCTCCACTGCCTCGGCGCTGCCTTCGCTCAACTGGTCCTTGGCGTTGTCGATCTGCTGTTTGGCATCGTCCAGCTGCCGTTGCGCGTCGGCAAGCTGCTGTTTGGATGTTTTGACTTTGTCCTTGGCCTCGTCGATTTTCTTGCGCTGTTGGCTGCGTATTGTCGCTTCGCGGGCTTTTGGCTGGTTCGCGAGCAACGTCACGAGCTGATCCTTATGCTTCTGCACGGCATCGCGGTATTCGGCGCTCCAGTAGTCCAATCCCTCGGTGTCTTCGTAGGTCGCCCGGGCGATCATCTTCACGTCGGAATCGAACTCTCCCGGAACGGCCACGGCATAGCCTTTGAGCTCGCCGCCGCCGGCCGTGGATTGTCCCATGTTGAGGCAGGACAGAGTCTCGCTGGCCCGGACGAAACCGACGACGGTGAATTTGTGGTGGCGTAGCACGGTGCCGCCTGCGATGTCCGTTTTCTCGGTGACGTTCAAGGTGCTGCCGACGGCGAATCTGTCGCGTTCTTTCATGTCCAACGCGATTTCGCCGGTCCGCTTCGGCAGTCGTCCTTCCGTCACGTCATAGGTGGAGACGGCATCGGGTTTGGAATAGATGCGCATGCTCCTGTCGGTGCCGGAGATGACCACGTCCTTGAAGTACCCGTATTCGACTTCCTTGATGCCGTCGGCCTTGCCGATGATCCTCTCGTCGTCTTTGGAGATGCCGTAGTTGGAGACCACGGTGATGTCGGCGAGGTTGTTACGCCCGTAGAAGTCGGCGGCGGTCGCCTGCATGTCCGGCCCGGTGACTTTCAGTCCCACCAGCGCGAATGAGCCAAGCGCCATGAGGCATACGATGGACACGACCCGGCCTTTCGACTTGGACAGTGTTTGCCGGATGTCCTTCCACAGCATGCGTTTCACCATTCCAGCTCCTCGATGTCCATCGGATGCTCGTTGGTTTCGATTGATTTGACGCGGGCGTCGTGCATGCGGATCACCCTGTCCGCGATGGGGGCGATCGCGGAGTTGTGCGTCACGATCACCACCGTCGCCCCGCGTTTGCGGCTCATGTCCTGCAGGATGCGGAGCACCTGCTTGCCGGTATGGTAGTCGAGCGCGCCGGTCGGTTCGTCGCATAGCAGGATCTTCGGGTTCTTCGCCACGGCTCTCGCGATGGCCACGCGCTGCTGCTCGCCGCCGGAAAGCTGCGCGGGGAAATTGTCGATGCGGTCGCCAAGTCCCACATCGACCAGCGTCTGCACTGGATCGGCCGCGTTCTTGACGAGTTCGGAGGCGAGTTCCACGTTCTCCTTGGCGGTGAGGTTGGCCACCAGATTGTAGAACTGAAACACGAATCCGATGTTGTTGCGCCGGTAATCGGTCAGTTGCTTCGCGTTGAAGTCCGAGATGTCGACGCCGTCGATGATGACCTTGCCTTCGGAATTCGTGTCCATGCCGCCCAGGATGTTGAGCACCGTCGATTTGCCGGCTCCGGATGATCCCAGAATGATCGCAAGCTCGCCGCGTTCGATGCCGAAACTCACATCGTTGTTGGCGGTGATTGTGATGTCGCCCATATGGTAGCGCTTGAAGCTGTGCACCATTTCGATATATGCCATCGTCGGCCCCTTCCTAATGCTTTCCACTAGGACACCCGTCTATTCAGACAACATGTTGATTTAATTTCGGATTGATTGTATGTTCGAAATGGTCGGCATGACAATCATCACAATCTCCGAAAACGTCTAGATTAGCCTTTTTCAAAAACCCAAGCGAGCCTTTCCGCCCCAATGACTTTCAGGAAACGCCGCACGCGAAGACGAAAACGTCCTTCACGAACATGGGTACGGTACACTGGCGGAAGACAGACGCACGCTACAAGAAGGGTTTCCCGATGACCGTTGCAGTTCCGACCATCACCGACGTCGTTTTCGATTTCTGCGGAGTGTTGCTGGATTGGCGGACACGGGCATGCCTTGAAGGCAGATTCGACGACGCGACCGTCGACCGCATCTGCGCCGACGACGACCCCTGCGGCTTCTTCGGATACGAGGACCGTATGGACGCCGGGGAGGACTTCGATTCGATATGGCCCGATGTGGTGGCCGAGCAGGGAGAACGCGTCGCCGGGATCTTCCGTTATTACATCGCGCATTACGACGACGCGCTGCCACGCATGCTGCCCGGCATGGAGCGGCTGCTGCGCGATCTGAAGGCGGCCGGCTATGGCGTGTGGGGATTGACGAATTGGTCCCATGAGACGTTCCATTTCGCATTCGAGAAGTTCCCGCAGCTTGCCGAACTGCTGCAGGGCACCGTCGTCTCCGGCGTGGAGAAGATGCACAAGCCGAACGCCGACATCTACGAACTGGCGATGAGCCGTTTCGGCCTAAGCCCCGAGAGCAGCGTGTTCCTCGACGACACCGCGAAGAACGTCGCCGGGGCGCGGTCGGCCGGCATGCACGCCTTCCGTTTCGTCGACGCCGACCAGGCGCGCAGGGACCTGGAATCCTTGGGCGTGCGCGTGTGAGCGCGGCGGACGTGCGCCTGCGTCCCGCGGAACGGGCCTCGGCCATGCGCCCATATCATCGTCCGCTGTAGGCCGCACATCCACCGACCGCGTGTCCACTATGCAAAACGAAGCGCTATAAATCGTCGTTTCGTAAAGCGACGCTGGTATAAATGGGCGTTATGACCCTCCTTCAGCTGAAATACATCGTCAAAATAGTGGAATGCGGCTCCATGAACGAGGCCTCGCACGAGCTGTACGTATCCCAGCCCGCGTTGAGCTCCTCGGTGAAGGAGCTTGAGAACGAGCTCGGCATCGAGATCTTCACCCGTTCCTCCCAAGGCATCGCGTTGACCGTGGACGGCGCGGAATTCCTCACCTACGCGCGTCAGGTCCTCGATCAGGCGTCGCTGCTGGAGGAACGGTACAAGAACGCGAAACCCCGCAAACAGCTGTGCTCCGTGTCCACGCAGCATTACATGTTCGCCGTGGAGGCGTTCGTGGAGATGATCGACTCCACCAAGTCCGACGAATACGAGTTCACCATCCGCGAGACCCGCACGAAGGACATCATCAACCAGGTGGCGAACATGCTTTCGGAGATCGGCATCATCTACCTGTCCGACTTCAACAAGGACGTGATTGGCAAGCTGCTGCGCGAGAAGCATCTCGAGTTCCATCCGCTGTTCCGCGCGCCGTTGCACGTGTTCATCTCGCGCGACAATCCGCTGGCCGGCAAGAAGAAGGTCACCATGGACGATCTGAAGCCGTTCCCGTTCATCCAATACGAGCAGGGCGAGGAAGGCAGCTTCTTCTTCGCGGAGGAGGCCGTCTGGCCGGAGTACTCCCCCAAGCAGATCAACGTGACCGACCGCGCCACGATTCTGAACTTCATCATCGGCCTGAACGGCTACACGGTGTGCACCGGCATCGACAACGGCGATCTCAACAACGAGAAGATCGTCACCGTGCCGCTCGACACCGATGAGACGATGCTTGTCGGATGGATCACCAATGAGCGCGCGAAGCTGTCCAAGGCCGCCGAAACGTACTTGGAGAAGCTCAAGTCGGTGGTCGCCAGCCACGGCTACACGCTCATCGACTGACCCCGGAACAGAGGAACCACAACGAAAAGGCACTGTACTGCCCGAAAGCAGCACAGTGCCTTTCTGTCATATCCGAGATTATAACAGCCGATGAGCGCGGTTCAGCGCGAACGCCGCAGTCAGGCGCCGTACTGTTCCAGGTACGCGTCGGCGGCGGCCTTGATCTCCGGTGTGACGTACGGGGTGCCGTCGGCGTTCTGGATGTGCTGGCCGGCTTCGAAGATCTCCTTCACGTTGGCGATGGCGAACACCGGGAAGCCGAATTCGGCTTCAACAGCCTTCACCGCGGACGTGTCGGAATCCTTGGTCTTCTCCATGCGGTCCACGCTCAGTACCAGGCCGATGACCTCGACGTTCGCCTCGGCCTTGAGCTTCGGGATGACCTCGCGCACAGCGGTGCCGGCGGTCATCACGTCGTCGACGAGCAGGACCTTCATGCCGTCCGCAAGCTGCGTGCCGACCATCATGCCGCCGTCGCCATGGTCCTTCTTCTCCTTGCGGTCGAAGGTGTAGCCGACCTCCATGCCATGGGCGGACGTCAGCGCGATGGCGGTGGACACGCCCAGCGGGATGCCCTTGTAAGCAGGGCCGAACACGGTGTCGACATCCTTGGGCAGGTTGCCCGCCTCGATCTCCTCGACAATCTTCTCGGCGTAGAACGCGCCGAGACGGGCGATCTTGCGTCCGTCGTTGAATGCGCCGGCGTTGATGAAGTACGGCGACTTGCGGCCGGACTTCAATGTGAACTCGCCGAATTTCAACGCCTGCGATTCCAGCAGGAACTCGGTGAAACGATGGTCGAGCGATGCGGTCATTTGCTTGTTCTCCTTACATTGATCGATTACGAAATTTCAGCGCCAGGTCTCGCCTTTGGCGAGCTTGTCGGCGAGTTCGGGACGTTCGTCGAGCAGATCGTCGAGTTCGCGGGCCACGCGCAGCGGCGCGGTCGGCTCGAACAATGCGGCCGCGCCGACTTCGACGGCGTTGGCGCCGGCATACAGGTATTCGAGCGCGGTCTCGCCGGAGTCGATGCCTCCGATGCCGATGATCGGTATTTCTGGCAATGCGGCGCGCACGCGCCATACCGCGGCCAGCCCGACCGGCAGGACGGCCGGGCCGGACACGCCGCCGGTGACGTGCGTGATGACCGGCTCGCCGGTGCGGATGTTGATGCGCATGCCGAGCAGCGTGTTGATCAGGCTCAATGCGTCGGCTCCGCTTTCCACCGCGGCTCGTGCCGGCACGGTGATGTCGGTGACGTTCGGGGTGAGTTTGACGATCATCTTCTTGTCGGTGAGCTTGCGCAGTCTGGTGATGAGGCGGCTCAAAGCCACCGGGTCGGTGCCGACGCTCATGCCGCCTGCGGACACGTTCGGACAGCTCACGTTGATTTCCAGCATGTCGGCCGGGGAATCGTCGAGCTTGGACACGACTTCCGCGTAGTCGTCGTCGCAGTGTCCGGCGACGTTGGCGATGACGGTGGCGTTGATGGCCTTGAGTTTCGGCAGATCGTCCTCAAGGTAATGGTCCACGCCGGGATTCTGCAGGCCGACGGCGTTGATGTTGCTGGAGGGGCCTTCCGCAGTACGGATGCCAGGATTGCCTTCCCATGGCACCGGAGACACGCCTTTGGTGGTGACGGCGCCCAGCTGGCTCACGTCATAGAACCAGCGCACGGCAGCATATTGGAACGTGCCGGAAGCGGTCGCCACCGGATTCTTCCACGGGATACCAGCCACCTGGGTGGGATGCTTCCATTCGTGCTGTTCGTACAGGTTCGCATGTTGTTCTGCGGTCATGCTCACTCCCCCCATCCCAATTGTTCGCGGGTGAACACAGGTCCGTCCGAGCAGACCTTCAATCGTCCTTCGGCGGTGTCGACGGTGCACAGCACGCATGTGCCGTATCCGCAGCCCATGCGCTGTTCCAAGCTCAGCTGTGCCTCGATGCCGCGTTTCGCCGCCCATGCGGCGACGGCCTTCATCATCGGCAACGGCCCGCATGAGAGGATGACCGGCTTCAGCTCGCCGTTCACCAGTTCATTTTCAATACGGTCAAGGAGCGTTACGACATTGCCTTCGGATTCGTCGATGCTGTATGTCTTGTCCGCGTACCGGCCGACGTATCCGTCTCCGAAACGCACGTTGCGGTATCCGAACACCGCGGTGCTCGTCGACCCCTCCGATTCGGCGATGGCCTGCGCGGCGCGCACCAGCGGCGGCACGCCGAGACCGCCGGCCACCAGCACGTAGTTCGCGTTCTCCTTGGTGTTGAAGGAGTTGCCGAGAGGACCCATCACCCGAATGGTGTCGCCCGCACGCAATTCGGAGAATTCGGCGGTGCCTTTGCCGACGACGGCGAAGATAAGGCTCACCTCATCGCCATCCACTTCTGCCACGCCGAACGGGCGGGGCATCAGTCTGCTCGGATTGTTGGAATACACGTCGACGAACTGCGCCGGCTTGGCATGTCCCGCGATGAATTCGTCGCGGAATGTCAATCGGTACACGCCATCGGCCAGCATGCGGTTGTCGACGATTTCGACCGTGTGCCTGCTGGGGAAGAATCCCGCTTCCCTCGCCTGGCCGACGGTCGGCATGAACGTTGCTGCGGCGGTCATGACTCCCTTTCCTGTGTTTCGTTCGATTGTTCTGGTAGCTTACGGCAGTACCGCGCGCAGATTGTCGCGCATGTCCTTCGCGGCCTCGCGCGCCGATTCGGCGACCAAGTCGAGCGCATCGTCTGCGCTCATGGATTCGCTGTATTTGCCGGACTTCTTCCAGGCTCCGATGATGCCACGCGACGAATTGACGAGCGCGCCCATGCCGTCTTTGTCGAACATGCCGGCCACGCCTTGGGCGGTACCGCCCTGCGCGCCGTAACCGGGGACCAGGAAGAACGTGTGCGGCATGCGCGCCCGCAACGCCTTGCCTTCCTCGGGATGGGTGGCTCCGACCACCGCGCCGACACGGGAATACCCGTTCGCGCCGATGGTTTCGGCTCCCCAGCCTTCCACGAGGTCGGCGACATGCTCGTACACGCGCTCGCCTGAGGCGAGTTCGAGTTCCTGCAGTTCGCTGCTGGATGGATTGGAGGTGCGTACCAGTACGAAGATGTCCTTGTCGGCACCAGTGGCGGCTTCGACGAACGGGGTGATGCCGTCGGTGCCGAGGTAGGGGTTCACGGTGACCGCGTCCTCATGCCACGGGTCGAAAGCGTGCTTCCCCGCGTTCACACCGCTCAGATGGTGGGCGTAGGCGGCTGCGGTGGAGCCGATGTCGCCGCGCTTGACGTCGCCGAGGACGTACAGTCCCTGCTGTTTGGCGTATTCGCAGGTCATGCTGTAGGCGTCGATGCCGGCTGGTCCGAGCGCCTCATACATGGCGATCTGCGGTTTGACGGCCGGGACGATGTCGGCTACTGCGTCGATGATGGCGCGGTTGAATTCGAAGAAGGCGACGGACAGTTGGGCTGCCGGCGCTTCCGTCGGATCCTCCACCTGTTCGGCGATTTCCTCGGCGAAGCTGGCCACGACCTGCTTCGGCACCAGCGCTTCGGTGGGGTCGAGTCCCACGACGCTTGGATTCTGCTTGTCTTCGATGGCTTCGATCAGACGGTCCATCAGTCCTCCTTGTCGATGCGGCTGAAGGCCAGCTTCGAGCCGATGATGGTGGCGAGCGGCCGGCCGGTGACCTGCCATCCGCCGAATGGGGTGTTACGTGCCGAGGAGTGGAACTTCTCCGGGTCGACGGTCCATTCCTCTCCGGTGTTCAGCACCACGAGATCCACCTGGTCGCTTTCGGGCACGCGGCCCAGATCAAGCACACGCTTGGTGTCGTCGTCTCCCGGCACGGCGTCGGCGTAGTCGTCGAGCACCGCCGTGATGTCCGTTTTGTCGTGGCCCATGAGTTCGGCCGGACCGGTGGACATGAGTTCGATGAGACGTTCGTCGGAAATGAATCCGCCGTCGACAAGTACCTTGTGGCAGACGCCGTATGCGCATTCCAGCCCGATGATGCCGTTGGGCGCGTCGAGGAAGCCGAGTTCCTTCTCTTCCATGGTGTGGGGCGCATGGTCGGTGGCCAACAAATCGACCGTGCCGTCGGCGACGGCTGCGATGGTGGCCTGGCGGTCCGCTTCGGAGCGCAGCGGCGGGTTCATTTTGGCCAAAGTGCCGTACTTAAGCAGCGCCTCGTCGTTCAATGCGATGTAATGCGGCGCGGTCTCGCAGGTGATCGGAAGTCCTTCGGCCTTGGCTTTGCGGATGGCGTCGAAGGAGATCGCGGTGCTGACGTGCTGGAAGTGCACGTGCACGCCGGTTTTGCGGGACATGTCAATGTCGCGTTCGACGATTTTGAGTTCCGTGTCCTCCGGAATGCCTGGAACGCCAAGCTTGCGGGACACCGGACCGTCATTGACCGCGCCGGTGTCGTGGTGTTCGCAATGCTCGATGAGGTACAGTCCCGACTCCTTGACGTTTTCGAACACCTGTTCGAGAATGCTGGGGGTCACCGCGGAACCGTCATCGCTGATGGCGGTCACCGGATGCGCCAGCTGGTAGGCGTCCTTATGCTCGTCGCCATGTTCGGGCAGGTAGCCGATCCAGTCGGCCACTTCGGTGGCCTCATGGCCGGCACGCCCCTTTGAGGCGCATACGCATAGGTCGTAGCGCACCGGCAGTTTCACGCCATGAGCGGCCTCGTAATGCTGCAGGTAATCGATGACCGTGTCGTATTCGGCGTCGAGCACTTCGGAGGCGCCCGGCTGGCCGGCCTCCACCTTCACGCCATCCATGGCCGGCACGGTATTTGGCATGATGAGCACGTTCGTGTATCCGCCGGATGCCGCCGCCGCGCAGCCGGAGATCATGGACTCCTTGTAGGTCTGTCCGGGATCGCGGAAATGCACGTGCGGGTCTTCGAATCCGGGGGCGATGGTCATCGCCGAGGCGTCCACGGACGCGTCCGTGTCGGAGGGGACGACGAGGTCAATGACTTCGCCGGTGTTCCAGACCTTGATGTCGTGAAGGGTGAGGGTCATGATTTCAGAACTTCGCTTCCTCGTCGCAGTAGTCGCAACGGTATTCCTGACGGTCGGAATGCACCAGATGGAACATCTGCACCGCAGGCTCGGTGGTGGTGACGCAGCGCGGGTTCACGCATTTGATGATGTTGACGACATGTTCCGGCAGGGTCGGCTTCTTCTTTTCGACGATTTTGCCGCCGCGGACGATGCCGACGGTCGCGGTGCGCGCCACGAGGCCGAGCACGTCGAGGTCGATGGATTCGGTCTCATCCTCGATTTTGATGATGTCCTTCGTGCCGTACATGTGGCTGTCGGTGTTCATGATCAACGCGAGCTTGGTTTTGGACGGGTCGATCTTCAGATACTCAAGTACCTTGAGCGCGGTTCCGGCGGGCACGTGATCGATGATGATGCCGTTCTGAATGCTGGTGACTTCCATCAGGCTTCAACCTCCTTGGCTGCGAGCGGTTCGTATCCCGGCAGTTCGTCACCGACCACCGAGCTTTCCAATGCCATGCGCATGAGCATACCGTTCTTGACCTGTTCGAAGTAGGCTGCACGCGGATCGTCGTCGACTTCCACGGCGATTTCGTTGACGCGCGGCAGCGGGTGCAGCACGGCCATGTCCTTCTTGGCGTACGCCATCTTGGCTTCGTCGAGGATGTAGGTGTCGCGCAGACGCAGATAATCGTCCTCGTTGAAGAAACGTTCTTTCTGCACGCGGGTCATGTACAGCACGTCAAGATCGCCGATGACGGAGACCAGATCCTTGACTTCGGTGTAGGAGCAGGATTCGGTGGCGTTGATGCGGTCAAGCACGTACTGCGGGGTCTTGAGCTCGTCGGGGCTGATCAGCACGAAGTTGACGTTGCCGAAGCGGCACAGTGTTTCGATCAGGGAGTGCACGGTGCGGCCGAAGGTCAGATCGCCGCACAGGCCGACGGTCAGGTTGGTGACACGGCCGAAGCGCGATTGAAGCGTGGCCAGGTCGGCGAGCGTCTGCGTCGGATGCATGTGTCCGCCGTCGCCCGCGTTGATGACCGGCACGGAGGCGGCGCGGGATGCGACCAGCGCGGCGCCTTCCTTCGGATGGCGGATGGCCACCACGTCGACGTAGTTGGACACCGTCTTCAACGTGTCGGCGATCGTCTCGCCCTTGGTGACGGAGGCGAGCTGGGCGCCGGCGAAACCGATCACCTTGCCGCCGAGGCGCAGCATGGCGGTTTCGAAACTCAGACGCGTGCGCGTACTCGGCTCATAAAACAAAGTGGCAAGCACCCTGCCTTCGCAGGTGTGTGCCACTTCTTTACGATGGGAATCGATGTACTGCGCTTTGTGCAGCATTTCCTGAATCTGACGAATGGAAAGATCATCGAGAGTGATGACGCTTTTTCCGACCATCGGCGTTTCGACCGCCGGTTCGAGTACTGAGGACAACGGCTCACCTTTCATGCAACTTGTGGTTGAAGGTGGCCACTGAAAGTGACCTAGCCAACTATAGCCCGAAACACTGACCCGGAGCGTTCACCGCGTGTTCACCGAGCGCCCGCTCGAATCGTTTCATGAAAGGCCGTAGAACAGACGTTCCGTCACGTCGCGCGCCTTGCGCATTACGGCAAGCAGATCGTTTTCGAAATGCTGTCCGCGATTCGCGTCGTATCCGAGATAGACGGCGAGTCCTCCCAGCGAATACGTGTCATCCGGCAGGATATCCGCCTGGTTGACGCGCCCGCTCCACAGGTAGCTGCCGTTGCGCGCGGCCGTGCACATCCACCATGCGCGTCGCAATACGACGGCGTCGCCGGCGGAAACCAGCTTGCGCCGCTCCAATTCGTCCAACGCCTGCATCGTGCCGTTGACTCGCAGGTTTGCGTTGTCGCCGGCATGCTGCAACTGCAGCAGCTGAATCGTCCATTCCACGTCGGACAGACCACCTTTGCCCAGCTTCAGGTGACGGTCCCTACGCACGCCGCGCGGCAATCGCTCGGCTTCCATACGCGCCTTGAGCTTGCGTATTTCGGCGACCTGCGCCTCCGTCAAATCGATCTTCGGATAGCGCAGCGGGTCGGCGACGTTCATCAGGAAATCCTCGGCGAGCGCCGCGTCGCCTGCCGCGTAACGCGCACGCAGGAGCGCCTGGTGCTCCCATGTGCTCGCCCAGGAACGGTAGTATTCCTCGCAGGACGCGTAGGAGCGCACGAGGGGTCCGTTTTTGCCTTCGGGCCGCAGGTCCATGTCGAGTTCGATTTTGGGTTCGAGCGTGGTCGGTCCTTGCAGGATGGCGCGGAGGTCTTCCTGCACTTTGCGTGCGAAGAGGTTGGCTTGGTTGTCGTCGGCGTTATCGGACGGCCGGTAGATGATGATGACGTCGGCGTCGGAGCTGAAGTTCACTTCCCTGCCGCCGTAGCGTCCCATGCCGATGACGGCGATTGCCGCCGGCGCTTCGTCGAGTCCCATTTCCTGCGTTTGGTGGCGGATGGCCCAGGTGAGCGATGCGTCGATGGCCGCGTCGTATACGTCGGTCATACCCGCGAGCGACGCCTTGTCGTCGATGACGCCGCTCATCCACCCTAGTCCGATGCGTTCGATTTCGTGGCGTCGCATGGCGCGGATGGAGTTGGCGAAGTCGTTGATGCTGCCTGCGTTGCGTTCGAGTGAGGCGTGTGTCTGCACGTCGAGGCTTTCGCGTGAGCGTGGCTGCAGGTCGTTGTCGCTGCCGAGCCAGGTGACGGATTCGACGGATTTGTTGAGCGCGTCGCCCAGGAACCGCGAATTGGACAGGATGTGGCACAGGCGTTGCGCGGCGGACGGCGAGTCGCGCAGGAAGCCGAGGTATTCGCTGTCCGTGCCAAAGTGTTCTTCGAGTTTGCGCCAGTTGAGCAGTCCCATGTCGGGGTTCTGCCCTTCGCCGAGCCATTGGAGGGCGGCGGGCAGGAGGATGCGGTTGATTTTCGCGGCACGGGAGATGCCGGCGGTCAGTGCGGTGACGTGGCGCATGGCGGCGTCGGGGTCGGCGAATCCGATGGAGGCGAAGCGTTCCTGCATGGCGTTGGCGGACAGTTCCACTTGTTCGTCGTCGAGGCCGGCGTTGATGGGCAGCATGGGCCGGTAGTAGATGTCCATGTGCAGGTGGCGCACTTCACGTCGGGTTTCGTCGTATTTGTCGACGAGTTCCTCGGGGTGCATGTGGAAGGCCCGGGCGAGTCTGCGCAGTTCGAGGTTGTGGTTGAGTTCGTCGTCGTTGGTGTCGCGTTTGCGTTCGATACCGCCGAGACTGGCTTTGCCGAGGTCCGGGAACAGGTGGGTGCGTTTGAGCGCCCACATTTGCTGGCGGTGTTCCATGACGCGTTCGAAGCGGTAGTCCCAGGAGAGCTTCTTGGCTTGTCTGCGTGAGACGTATCCGCCTTCGGCGAGGCGTTGCAACGATTCGAGGGTGGAGCTGGTGCGCAGGGTCTCGTCGGCGCGGCCGTGGACGAGTTGGAGCATCTGCACGGTGAATTCCACGTCTCGTAGGCCTCCGCGGCCGAGTTTGATTTCACGATCCTTCAGGGGCGCGGGGATGAGGTCTTCGACTCGTTTGCGCATCTGCTGGCAGTCGTAGACGAAGTTGTCGCGTTTGGAGGCGGTCCATACGAACGGTCGGGTCATGTCCATGTACGCTTGGCCGAGGTCGGGGTCACCGGCCACGGGGCGGGCCTTGAGCAGGGCTTGGAATTCCCAGTTTTCCGCCCACTGTTCGTAGTAGGCTTCGTGCGATTCGAGTTTGCGTACGAGCGGGCCGTCCTTGCCTTCGGGGCGCAGTCCGCCATCGATCTGCCACAATGTAGGTTCGGCGACGCCCATGATGACGGATTGGCATACGCGCTGCAGGGTGGTGGCCATTTTGGTGCCGACACGGTTGAGGGTCATGCCGTTGGTGTCCACGTCCGCCGGTTCCACCACGTAGATGAGGTCCACGTCGGATACGTAGTTGAGTTCGCGTGCGCCGAGCTTGCCCATGCCGATGATGGCGAAGCGCACGTGTTCGCTGCCGTCCACTTCGTCGCGGGCGATGGCGAGCGCGCCTTCCAGGGCCGCGTCGGCAAGATCGGACAGTTCCTGGCTGATTCTCGGTTGTATTTCGATTGGGTCGTCCGCGGTGGCGTCCTGCGCCATGATGGCGGCGAGCTGTTTTCTGTAGGTCTGTCGTAGCGCGGTCGCCGCTTCGGCGAGTGGTTTCGTGGCTTTTGGCATGCGATTGTCGGCCGGGTCGGCACCGACCGCTTCGAGGACATGCGCGCGGCGTTGCGCGTGGTTGTACAGATGGCTTTCGCATGAGTCGCTGGCTGCGGCCATGACGAGTTCGGGGCGGAAGCGCATGAGCTTGCCCATTTCGTCGGACACGCCGAGCACGGTGACGAGTCGTACGAGTCCGGCGTCGTCGGTGATGACCTGGTGGAAGTCGCGGCCTTGGCTTTGCAACGCTTTGATGATGTCGACGAGGTTGCGTAGCGCGATGTCGGGCTCGCAGGTCTGTTCCAATGTTTTCATCAGCAGGCATAGCCGGTCGTCGTCGATGCCGTCGGCGCGCAACTCGTCAAGCAGCGTGCGTGCCGTGTCCAGATCCTGCAATCCCGCCCGAATCAGATCGAGCACCCCAAACTGATGCGTAGAAGAAGCCATGGTTCCCATAGTAATCGTTCATATCCGTAAGTATGGCGAAAGGGATGGTTTCCGACAGTTGCCGGAAATCATCCCTTTCGTGTTTGTTGCATCGTCTGAATCAGACGAAGAATGGTTTGACGTTGGACCAGATGCGCCGGCTGACGCATGGATGGTTCATCGTGTACAGGTGCACGCCGTCGACGCCGCGTGCCGCCAAGTCGCAGATCTGTTCGGACGCGTAGGCGATACCCGCCTCTTTAAGCAGCGCGGTGTCGCTCCCCCACTTGTCAAGCAGGACGGCAAGTTTTTCAGGAACACGCGATTCGCACATCTTCGACATGCGCAGCACCGACTTCGCGTTCATCACCGGCATGATGCCGGCTTCGATTGGAACGTCGATGCCGGCGGCACGAGCCTTGTCCACGAATCGAAGGAAATCCTCGTTGTCGTAGAACAGCTGGGAGATGAGGTGGCTTACGCCCGCGTCGACCTTCTTCTTGAGATTGTCGATATCCTCCTCAAGCGTGGCCGCCTGCGGGTGCTTTTCCGGATAGCAGGCGCCGTAGATCTTGAGATCCGGACGCTTCTCGCGGATGTAGGCCGCCAGATCGCTCGCATGGTCGAACACTCCCGCCGGTTCGGCTCCTTCCACACGGTCGCCTCGCAAAGCGAGCACGCCGGAGACTTTGGCCTGGTCGAACAGGTCGAGCGCCTCGTCCACGTCGTCTTTGTCAAGGTATTGCGCGGTCAGGTGCGCCACGGCCGGAATGCCGTATTCGTTCACCGTGTGCGCGATGCGTGCGGTCAGCGTGCGGTCAGACGATTTGCCGGTGCCGTAGGTGACGGAGATGAAGTCGGGGTCCAGCCCCTGCAGGCCATCCAACGTATCGTAGATGGTACCTACAGGGCTGGTGCGCTTGGGAGGGAACACCTCCAGCGAGAAGATTGGCGAATGCATGTGATTCCTTGGAAATCTTGCCTGTTTATGCCTATGCCGGCCTTACTTGGCGAGTTTGGCGCGCACGGCCTTGGCCGCTGCGACGAGGTTCTCCAGGCTCGGCCAGGTTTCGGCGTTGCCACGGGTCTTCAGGCCGCAGTCCGGGTTGATCCACACCTTTTCGACGTCCATCTTCTTCAGGATCTCGTAGATGCGGTCCTTGATCTCCTGTTCGGACGGAATGCGCGGAGAGTGGATGTCGTACACGCCCGGGCCGGCTTCGGTTTCGAAGTTGGCGTCGTGGATGGCGTCGAGCACCACAAGGTCGCCGCGGGAGGCTTCGAAGGAGATCACGTCGGCGTCCATCGCGTCGATGTCCTTGATGATGTCGTTGAACTCCGAATAGCACATGTGCGTGTGGATCTGCGTGGTCGGCTTGACGGCGGAATGCACCAGACGGAACGCCGGAATGGCCCAGTCGAGGTACTTCTTGTGCCAGTCGGTCTTCCTCAGCGGCAGCTTCTCGCGCAGTGCGGCCTCGTCGATCTGGATGACCTTGATGCCGGCCTTCTCCAAATCGAGCACTTCGTCGCGGATGGCGAGCGCGAGCTGCTGGGTCTGCTGCTCGTGGGTGATGTCCTCGCGCGGCCAGGACCAGTTGAGGATGGTGACCGGACCGGTGAGCATGCCCTTCATCACATGGTCGGTGCGGGACTGCGCGTAGGCGCTCCATTCCACGGTGATCGGGTTGGCGCGGGATACGTCGCCCCACACGATCGGAGGCTTGACGCAACGTGTGCCGTAGGACTGCACCCACGCGTTCTTGGTGAACAGGAAGCCGTTGAGGTTCTGGCCGAAGTATTCGACCATGTCGTTGCGTTCGAATTCGCCGTGGACGAGCACGTCGAGGCCGATTTCCTCCTGATGCTTGATGCAGGCGTCGATCTGGTCCTTCATGAATTCGTCGTATTCGGCCTTGGTGATCTCGCCCTTGCGCAGCTTGGCGCGTTCGGCGCGCACTTCCTTGGTTTGCGGGAAGGAGCCGATGGTGGTGGTGGGCAGCAGCGGCAGGTTCAGCGCCTCACGCTGCTCCTTCTGGCGTTCGGCGCGTGCCGGCTGACGTACGAAGTCGGCGTCGGTAAGGCTTGCGATTCGCTTGGCGACCGCAGGATCGGCGGCGACGCGGGTGCCGTCGAACAGCGCCTGGTTGGCTGCGAGTTCGGCGGATGCCTTCTTCTCGTCGTCGGAAGCGTCGGCGAGCACGGCGACTTCGTGCAGTTCGTCGAGCTTCTGGACTGCGAAGGCGAAGTGCTTGCGCACGTCGTCGGCGAGACCATCCTCGCCTTCGGTGCTGAACGGCACGTGCAGCAGGGAGCTGGCGGTGGAGACGGCCACGTTGGCGGTGACCTGCTTCAGCGCGTCGACCAGGCCGAGGCTCACGGCGTAGTTGTTGCGCCAGATGTTGCGGCCGTTGATCACGCCGGCGAAGATGGTGGTGTTTTCTGCCACGCCGTACTTTTCGACGGCGGCGAGGTTTTCGTCCTTGCCTTCGTTCAGGTCCAGGCCGATACCGTCGAAGCCGAGCAGGTTGACGGTTTCGTACACGTCGGCGATATGTCCGAAGTAGGTGTTGAGCAGCACCTTGACCTTGCCTTCGCGGGCGGGCAGGATCTTGGCGTACAGGCTCTTGAACAGTTCGACATCGCCCGGCTCCTTGTCGAGCACGAGGTACGGTTCGTCGATCTGGATCCACTGCGCGCCCAGTTCGACGAACTTGGCGACGACTTCGGCGTACACCGCGGCGACCGCGTTGACGAGGCCCTTGTCGTAGTCGAGCTCCTCGGCCTGCGGATTGCGGGCGAGCTTGAGGAAGGTGTACGGGCCGATGAGCACCGGCTTGGTGGCGATGCCGAGCGCCTTCGCCTCGTTGAATTCGTCGAATGGCTTGGTGCTGTTGAGCTTGATGTCGGTGGCGGAGTCGATTTCCGGCACGAGGTAGTGGTAGTTGGTGGTGAACCACTTCTTCATCGGCAGGGCGGTCACGTCGCCCTTCTCGCCCTGATAGCCGCGGCCCATTGCGAAGAGGGTCTCTTCCGGGTTCTCGAAGGCGAGACGCTGGTAGCGCTGCGGAATGACGTTGAGCAGGATGGCAGTGTCGAGCATCTGGTCGTAATAGCTGAAGTCGTTGCTCGGAATCAGGTCGATGGCGGCGGCCTGCTGCAGCTTCCAATGCTTGGCGCGCAGTTCCTTGGCGGTGGAACGCATCTCGTCGAGGGTGGTGTTGCCCTTCCAATACGCTTCGATGATTTTCTTCAGCTCACGGTTCTGGCCGATGCGCGGGAAACCGGAGACGGAAGTAAGAGCGGACATGAATCCTCCATCTGATATGAACAATGCAACCCGCTCAAGCTATCACAAAACCGCCAGCTATAAGACATCAAGAAAATTTGAGTGTCGTTATAAACTGTCCTTATAACGCAGTCCGTATGCCGTCTATATTCACACATTTATGTTTATGGATCAATAATGCAGAACAGCCCGGCAAGCGGATTTAACGCAATGTCCCGTATGCGTCGGGGTCCACGGGTTCCAGCCATTCATTCGTCGCGTCGCCCGTGCCATCCGCAATCATGAACGCCAAATGGCTGAAAGCTTCGTGAGGGGCGGCGCCGTGCCAATGCTTAACGTCCGGCGGAATACGGACGGCCTGTCCCGGTTCAAGCTCCTTCGGCTCTTCGCCCTCAAGCTGGTAGTAGCCACGCCCTCCGACCGCAATGAGAATCTGGGCCGCGTGATGGTGGATATGCCAGTGGTTCCGGCATCCAGGTTCGAACGTCACATTGTGGATTGACACTTCAGGCGCGTCAAGTACCGGCGCAAGCCAGCTCTGTCCGTCGAAATACTGGGCGAAACCGTCATTTGGTTCCCCAAGAGGGAACGCACTGGGATTGTTCATATGGGCTCTCCTATCCATCATTCTGAACATCGGTTCAGAAAGCACCATACAACCTTGAAGCCGCTTGAAGTCAAATCACAGCACTCTGCGGAATGCTCATCGTTCCGAATCAGCCCGGAACACGCAAGCCCTACTCGAAGTCTTTGGCGGTAAGCAGCGCGATGAGTTCGCCGCTGTGCAGCTGCCACTGGTTGAATGGCTCGTTCGAGCCGAATACGGCGATCGAGGCCGGGGACATGCCGAGATTCAGCAGGTCAAGCAACGTCGGATCGGATTCGGTGCTGGCCAGCCATTGGCAGGCGATCGAAATGGTCGGTTCGTGGCCAAGCACGAGCAGCGTGCGATGCTTTTCCTTGGTTTGCGCGAGCTCGTCGAACACGGATTGCACGCCGCCTTCGTACAGGCTTTGCCGGTAGTCGACTTTCGGATCGTCGCCGAACACCTTGAGCATGCGATCGCAGGTCTGACGGGCGCGGGTGGCGCTGGAGCATGCGATGCGAGTGGGCACCATTTTGAACGCCGCCAATCCTTTGGCCACGGCTTTGGCCTGCTTACGTCCTTTGTCGGTGAGCTCACGTCCCACGTCGCTGCCGTTGCCGCCGAACGGCTCGGTTTTGGCGTGGCGCATCGCCAGCAGCACATACTTGTATTCCTTGGTCTTTTTGGCGACCTTCTTCAGGCTCGTTCCCATAATCGCACGCTCCGATCCGGTTCCAGCGCCGCATTTCAAATATCTAATATCCATTGTCTCAGATTTTCCGCTGGGACATGGCATGAAACGCTCTAAATCTACTCCTTTATGGCTTCGACCTGCGCGTCGAGGTCACGCAGCACCTTGCGCAGCTTGCGATCGGAAATGTCACGCAATTCCAGATCCTCAAGCTGTTCGGCACGCTCCTCGAGCGTCAACGAATCGATGTCGGTCGTCGTGTCCTTCGTGGCACGGTCGCGTTTACGCAACGCCTGAAAGCCCGGAGCCATCGCGCGAGAAACCATGAGGAAACCGGTGTGTCCAATCATCTGGTGATCGGGACGGATGGCCAGTCCTTGCGCCTTCCAATTACGTTCCAAAGTCTCCTGAATGTCCGGCTCGGTCCAGCAACCGGCCTCGCGCAACGCTTCGGCAAGACGGCTCAACTGCGTGGTGGTGGTGACGTACGCGACGAGCACGCCGCCAGGCGCGATCACGCGATACGCCTGTTCAAGACGGTTCCACGGGTCAAGCATGTCAAGCATGATGCGGTCGAAGGAGTGTTCCGGCAAACCAGCCGCGACCGAATCGAAATCGCCGGTCCTCAAATCCCACCATGCGGGACGTTCGCCAAAGTAAACCGTCGCGTTGGCTTCGGCGACGCGCGCGAATTCCGAACGCATCTCGATGGTGGTGAGGCTTCCGCCCTCCCCCACGGCATCCAGCAGATTGATGCTCATCGCGCCCGAACCGGCTCCGGATTCCAGCACGTTCATACCGGAACGAATATCACCGAGCTGAATGACCTGCGCGATGTCCTTCGGATACATGATCTGCGCGCCACGCGGCATGGACAGCACATAGTCAGCCAAGCGCGGACGCATGACGGCGAACTCCCAACCACCGATGGCACGCGTCCCCTTCCACGGCTTGTTCGCGTCGCGTTCCGGATGCGTCTGGTTGACCTGAGCCTCACGTTTCGCACTCACCGTCACGACAACGGATCCTTCCGTCTGGCCAATCACATCATCATGCAGGATGATGCCATGCGAAGTCTGCGTCACACCACCCGGCACCAGCTGATCGGTGATTTTATTCGACCTGCGGTCCGTAAACTGCACTTTTTCACCGGCGGCAAGCGGCCCTCGACGCATGGTTCACGCTCCTTCGTACGTTCGTTCAGTATACGATTTCACGACTATGGCTTACGATTGCAGACCGCATTATTCCACGGACAGCAACGAACCTATGCTACCGTATCCGCCGTCATACCGGCAGACGGCACGAAGCGACGGCAATGTGACGGCGACGTCAACATCACACCGCGTACGCGTTCCAACGACCATTCGCATGCGTGACCTTCAAATCCAAACCAAACACCTGGCTCAACCGTTCAGAAGTAAAACCATGCTCCAAATCACCCGTATACACGATAGTGCCCGGCGCCGGATCGTTGCCGGCCACATTATCCGCATACGCGTCCGCCTCGTTGCCGGTGATACGTCCCATGATCGCCACATGGTCGAAGCCTTGCGGAATCTCCTCAAGACGGTGCGTCACCAGAATCACGGCGCGGTCAGACTGCTCCGCACCAACACGACTCAACGCACGCAAAGCAATCTCACGCCCACCCAAATCAAGACCCGTGGTCGGCTCGTCAAGAATCAGCAAATCGGGATCCGCCATCAACGCACGGCAGATAAGCACGCGAGTGCGTTCGCCTTCGGAAAGCTTGAACATCATCTTGCCTTCCAGGTATTCGATGCCGAATTCACGCATCAATGAGCGGGCTTTGGCGTAATCCTCGTCAGTATAGGTGTCGCGCCAACGGCCGGTGGTTGCGGTCAGCGCCGTCACGATGGCGTCAAGAGGATCTTCCTGCGGTGGGAACGCACGTCCGAGTTCGGCCGAGCTCAAACCGATGCGGTTGCGGTAGGAGAACACGTTCACTTTGCCCAGACGGTTTCCAAGAATGTCGACTGTGCCTTCGGATGGGAATCCACGGGTGCTCATCATCTGCACCAACGTGGATTTGCCGATGCCGTTGGGACCGAACAGCACCCATTTCTCGCCTTTTTTGACTTCCAGATTGACTTTGGTGAGAATTACGCGCCTGCGGCGACGGAATTCCACATCGTCCAGTTTCAACGCGATGCTCTGTTCGTTCATGGTCCCCTCCATTTTCACAAACCACTTGGATGCGATGATGCCTCCTGCCAGCATAGTGCGTCGGCAGGAGGCATTTCAGGAATATTCTGGCTATCGATCAGCCGGATCGGTTATCCGCGATCAGACAGGTTCGGTTCTACTTCCGTTCGGCAAGCACGTCCTCGTAGACTTTGACGGTCTTGTCTGCGATGGACTCCCAGCTGAAGTGGTCGCGGGCACGCTCGTAACCGGCCTGTCCCATCCGCTTCGCCTTTTCAGGGTCAGCCATGATGCGGTTGATGGCGTCGGCCATATCGTGCACGAATTTGTCAGGGTTGGTGGGGGTGCCAGTGCCGTCATGCAGTTGGTCGACCGGCACCAGATATCCGGTCTCGCCGTCGACGACGACTTCCGGAATGCCACCGGTCGCAGAGGCGACCACCGGCAGACCGCATGCCATGGCTTCCAGATTCACGATGCCGAGCGGCTCGTAGATGGATGGGCAGATGAATGCGTCACAGCCATGTTCGAGTGCGTTGAGTTCCGGCTTCGGCAGCATCTCCTCAATCCAGATGATGTTGCCGCGTTCCTCGTCGAGCTTGGCGAAGGCGGTCTTGACCTCTTCCATGATTTCCGGCGTGTCGGGAGCGCCGGCGCACAGAACGACCTGGATGTTCGGGTCCACGAAGTGCAGTGCCTGAAGCAGGTACGGCAGACCCTTTTGACGGGTGATGCGTCCGACGAACAGCAAGGTCGGTTTGCTGCGGTCGATGTTGTAACGTTCGAACACCTTCCAGCCCGGATCGTCATCCGCCGGGGTTTCAAACTGGCTCATGGTGATGCCGTTATGCACTACGACCACCTTGTCCGGGTCAAGGTTCGGATAGGCGGTGAGGATATCCTCACGCATGCCCGCGGATACGGCGATCACGCGGTCGGCATGCTCGTAGGCGTCTTTCTCAGCCCAGGAGCTCAGATTGTAGCCGCCGCCCAACTGCTCACGTTTCCATGGACGGAACGGTTCAAGCGAGTGCGCGGTGATGACCAATGGGGTGTCATGCAGCATTTTGGCGAGATAGCCGGCAAGGCATGCGTACCATGTATGCGCATGGATGATGTCGGCATCAACGTCGTTGGCGATTTGCAAATCGACGCCAAACGTCTTCAGCGCACCGTTCGCATCCTCAAGCTCTTTCGGCACGTCGTAGCCGACGACCGTGAGCGACCCTTTCGGGTCGGTTCCGGGAATCGTGGGAATGTCGGCGGCCGCGCGCGGCCCGTCGAATGCGCGGACCGTCACATCGACACGTTCCGCCAGCACCTTGGAAAGCTCTTCGGCATGCACCCCCGCGCCGCCATACACCTTGGGCGGGTATTCACGCGATAGAATGTCAACCTTCATGTCTGTAATCTCCTCCTCGAGTCTTCCAGCGTTTCCTGTTCTACTGTAAAACATCAGACACGAAAAACACTTATTGTTTTCATCGTTTTTCAGAAAGTTCCATTCTTTTTCTGAAAAACGATGAAACAGCATTCTCGCATACCCTTTACGGTTAGTCGAAGTCAAGTAGCGCATACCTAAAATCCGATAGAAAAAGCGGTGAGACAAATGCTTCTGGTTGTCTCACCGCTTTCCATCGTTTTTGTGATCAGACGGCTGTTCCGTTTTGGTCGAGATTCGGATTGTGCTTCGGGTTGCCGGCCGTGAAGAACAGGCTCAGCACACCGATTGCGAAGACGATGGCGACTGTGGAGATGAGCCACATCGGATGCGACGGCAGCCACATGACCACGAGGAAGGCGATGGCCGACAGCGCAATCAGCACCCAGCTGGCCACACGGAACCATTGGCGGACGGAATGGGGTGCCTTGAACATCTTCGGATTCTTGTAATCAGGATTGGTGTTCAGCACGTTTTCCGTTTCCGTGATCGTACTGGCACTCGGCTTCCATGGCCCATCGGTGCCGTCCTGCAGACGACGTGACTTTTCCTGCAGCTGATACTCGTCCAACATGCCGGAACGTGCGCGGCCTTGGGTTTGGTCGTATTGCTGTGGCACTCCCCTGCGATTGCGCTTGGCCTGGGCACGTCGTTCTGCGCGATTTGGCATTAGTCACTCCTTTGTTGCATGGTGCTGGGATTACTTTACCGCATTTCGGGTGAAAAACAGGTAGCCCGGCTCACTATTCGCGAGCCGGGCCACCTCGTTCATACCCTTACAACAGTGTTGTCTATCGCGGCAGCATCATCGGACGCTTGGAAGCGACGATCGGTGCCGGCAGTTCGGTGGAGCCGGTAAGGTACTCGTCGACCGCGGCAGCGCAGGAGCGACCTTCGGAGATGGCCCACACGACGAGGCTCTGGCCACGTCCGGCGTCACCGCAGGCGAAGACGCCGTCCTGGGAGGTGGCGAACTTGTCGTTACGCGCCACATTGCCTCGACCGTCAAGGTCGACCGGCAGCTGATCCACCAGCGTGGTGGTGTCAGGGTGCAGGAAGCCCACGGAGATGAGCACCAGATCGGCGGGAATCACTCGTTCGGTGCCTGGCTGGCGGGTGAACGGCCCGTTCTCTCCTGGAGCGACGTTGACGACCTTCAGACCGGTGACATGTCCGTTCTCGTCGGCGACGAAGCCTTCGGTGGCGGTGGAGTTCTCCACCTTCACCTTGGCCTTGTCCTCGTCGGAGCCCTCGAAGTTGACCGAGTCGGTGTTGTACACGTATTCGGCGCGCTGCGTTTCGAAACCTTCCTTCATGGAGGAGGTTTCCTTGTACAGGCGGGCGAAGGTCGGCCATGGCTGGTTGGCCGGACGCTCCTTCGGTTCCTGCGGCATGATCTGCAGCACGGTGACGTCCTTAGCGCCTTGGCGCAGGGATGTGCCGAGGCAGTCGGAACCGGTGTCGCCGCCGCCGATGATCACCACATACTTGCCTTCGGCGGTGATGTCGTTGACCGGCTTGACACCGTACACGCGACGTGTGGCGTCCGGCAGGAACTCCATGGCGAAATGGATACCCTTGAGCCCGCGGCCTGGAATCTTCATGTCACGCGGCACGGTGGAGCCGATGGCAACCACCACTGCGTCGTAGCGGGAACGCAGGTCATCCCAGGAGATGTCCTTGCCGATTTCCACGCCGGTGCGGAACACGGTGCCTTCGGCTTCCATCTGCTCGACTCGGCGGTCGATGAGGCGCTTGTCGAGTTTGAAGTTCGGAATGCCGTAACGCATCAGACCACCGATGGCGTCATCACGCTCGTATACGACCACGGTGTGGCCGGCACGGGTGAGCTGCTGGGCGCAGGCGAGACCGGATGGGCCGGAACCGACCACGGCAACGGTCTGGTCGGTCAGACGCTGCGGCGGCAGAGGCTTGACGTAGTCAAGGCTCCATGCCTGATCGATGATGGTGCGTTCGTCGTTCTGAATCATCGTGGCCGGCTGATGGATGCCAAGCACGCAGGCGGCTTCGCACAATGCCGGGCAGATGCGACCGGTCACTTCGGGGAAGTTGTTGGTTTCGGACAGACGGTTGTACGCGTCCTCCCACTTCTCCTGACGGACCAGATCGTTGAACTCCGGAATGATGTTGCCGAGCGGGCATCCGCTCATGCAGAACGGGGTTCCGCAATCCATGCAGCGGGCCGCCTGCTCGGTGGTCCAGGACTGCAGGCCGGATTCGGTGTGAACGTCGAACCAGTCCTTGATTCGCTCTTCAACGGGGCGTTCGGCCAGTTCGCGACGGGTACGGACCTTCAGGAATCCACGAGGATCTCCCATGTCAGCGCGCTCCTTCCATAACCTGCTCGTACACCTGTTCCCAGACGCCGGGCGTATTGAAATCGATGTTCTTCTCCTCGGCTTCCTTCATCGCCTTCTGCATGGCGAGGAAGTGCTTCGGAACGATGTGGGTGAATCGCTTGGCGCTGTTTTCCCAGTCGTCAAGCAGGGCCTTCGCGAAGGCGGAGCCGGTCTCTTCGGCATGCTGCTTGACGAGACCATGCACCAGCTTGTCGGCATCGGCGTCAAGCGGCTCGAACAGCAGCGCGCCGTTGGTGGCGGCCGCCGGGTTGACCTGCTTCATGTCGAGGTCGAGCACGTACACGTTGCCGCCGGAGAAGCCCGCGCCGAGGTTACGGCCGGTGGAGCCGAGAATCACGACCGTACCGCCGGTCATGTATTCGCAGCCGTGGTCGCCCACGCCTTCCACCACGAAGGTGGCGCCGCCGTTACGTACGGCGAAACGTTCGCCTGCGCGGCCGGCCACGAACATTTGGCCGGAAGTCGCGCCGAAGCCGGTGACATTGCCTGCGATCACGTTCTCGTGCGGATCGAAGGTGATGCCGTCCTCTGGACGGACCACCATGCGGCCGCCGGACAGGCCCTTGCCCGCGTAGTCGTTGACTTCGCCGTAGACGCGGATGGTTTCGCCACGCGGAATGAACGCGCCGATGGACTGGCCGCCGGCACCATGGAACGTCATGTCGATGGTGTCGTCCGGCAGACCTTCCTCGCCGTAGCGCTTGGTGATCTCATAGCCGAGCATGGTGCCGAGCGTACGGTACACGTTGCGGATCGGCATTTCGATACGCACGGGCTCCTTCTTGTCAAGGGCGGGCTGGGCAAGCTCGATGAGCTTGTTGTCGAGCGCCTTGTCGAGCTCGTGGTTCTGATCGATCGTCTTGTGCAGGATGGTTCCCGGAACCGGGCCCGGCTGCATGAGCACGTTGCTCAGGTCGATGCCGTCGGATTTCCAACGCTTGATGGCTTCGTCCTGGTCGAGGCATTCGACATGGCCGACGGCCTCTTCCAGCGTGCGGAAGCCGAGCTGCGCGAGCAGTTCGCGGACTTCCTCGGCGATGAACATGAAGAAGTTGACGACATGTTCCGGCTTGCCCTTGAAGCGTGCGCGGAGCTCCGGATCCTGGGTGGCGATGCCCTGCGGGCAGGTGTTCTTCTGGCAGGCGCGCATCATGACGCAGCCTTCGACGATCAGCGCGGCGGTGGCGAAGCCGAATTCCTCGGCGCCAAGCAGCGCGGCGATCACCACGTCGCGACCGGTCTTGAGCTCGCCGTCGCACTGCACGGTGATGCGGGAACGCAGGCCGTTCAGAACCAGCGTTTGCTGGGTTTCGGACAGGCCGATCTCCCACGGGGTGCCGGCATGCTTGATGGCGTTGAGCGGAGCCGCGCCGGTGCCGCCATCATAGCCGGAAATCAGCACCACATCGGCATGGCACTTGGCCACGCCGGCAGCGATGGTGCCGACGCCGAATTCGGAGACGAGCTTGACGTGGATGCGGGCCTTCGGATTGGCCATCTTCGCATCGTTGATCAGCTGCTTCAGATCCTCGATGGAGTAGATGTCGTGGTGCGGCGGTGGGGAGATGAGCTCCACGCCCGGGGTGGCGTGACGTACCTTGGCGATCCACGGCGGAACCTTGGCTCCCGGCAGGTGGCCGCCCTCGCCCGGCTTCGCGCCTTGGGCGAGCTTGATCTGCAGGTCGGTGGCATGCACCAGATAGTCGCTGGTCACACCGAAGCGTGCCGAAGCGATCTGCTTGATCTTGCTGTAGCGTAGCGGATCGTTGATACGATCCTCGGATTCGCCGCCTTCACCGGAGTTGGAGCGTGCGCCGATCGTGTTCATGGCGATGGCGAGCGTCTCATGCGCCTCCTGGGAGATGGAGCCGTAGCTCATGGCGCCGGTGGAGAAACGCTTGACGATTTCGCTGGCCGGCTCGACTTCGGAAATGTCGATCGGCTTGCGGGTGGACTTGAACTTCATCAGGCCACGCAGCGTCATCAGACGGTTGGAGGTGTCGTTGATGTGGTTCGAGTACTTCTTGAACAGGTTGTAGTCGCCGCGCTGGGTGGACTGCTGCAGCAGGAAGATGGCTTCCGGATCGTTCAGATGGTCCTCGCCGGTACGACGCCACTTGTAGTCGCCGCCGGTACGCAGGTTGCGGTGCGGGCGGGCGGTCCATTGGGTCGGATAGGCCACGCGATGGCGGCTGGCGACTTCCTCGGCGAGTTCGTCGAGGCCGACGCCGCCCACGCGGGACGTGGTGCCGGTGAAGTACTCGTCGATGACGTCCTTGTTGAGGCCGACCGCTTCGAACAGCTGCGCGCCACGGTAGCTCATGATGGTGGAGACACCCATCTTGGCCATGATCTTGAGCACGCCGGTGGACAGTGCGCGGGTCAGGTTCTTCACGGCGGTTTCCGCGTCGACCTTGAGGTAGCCCTTGCGGGAGAGGTCTTCGACGGATTCGAATGCCAGATACGGGTTCACCGCGGCAGCGCCATAGGCGATCAGCAGTGCCACATGGTGGATTTCGCGTACATCGCCGGCTTCGACCACCATGGAGATCTGCGTACGCGTGTGGCGGCGCAGCAGATGGTGCTGCACTGCGGAAGTGAGCAGCAACGATGGAATCGGACCCCACGCATAGTTGGAATCGCGGTCGGACAGCACCAGGAAGTTGGCGCCGTTCTCAATCGCCTCGTCGATCTCCTGGAAGATCTCGTCAAGACGGTCCTTCAGTGCCTGTCCGCCGCCGGCCACCTGGTAAAGGCCCTTGACGATGAATGGCTTGTAATAGCCACCGAGAATCTTGGCGCGGTCGAGGCGCTTGAGCTGTGCCATCTCGTCGGAGTTGAGCACCGGCAGCGGGATGAGGATCTTCTTGGCGTGCAGTTCGGAATCGGCCAGCAGGTTCGGCTCGGGACCGATGGCGGATTCGAGGCTGGTCACGATCTTCTCACGTTCCCAGTCGAGCGGCGGGTTGGTGACTTGCGCGAACTTCTGGGTGAAGTAATCGAACAGCATGCGGCTGTGCTTGGACAGCGCGGCGAGCGGCGTATCGTTGCCCATGGAGCCGAGCGGCTCCTTGCCGGTGTTGGCCATTGGGGCGAGCAGCAGCTTCAGATCTTCCTCGGTGTAGCCGAAGGCGCGCTGACGACGCTGCACGGACTGACCGGAGTGGTTGACGTGCTCGCGCTTGGGCAGCTGACTCAATTCCACGGAGTTGCCTTCCACCCACTTGCGGTAGGGGTGCTGGCTGGCAAGAGTCTTCTTGATTTCCTCGTCGGGGATGATGCGACCCTCGTCGGTGTCGACGAGGAACATCTTGCCCGGTTCCAGACGGCCCTTGGTGACGATATGCTCCTCGGCGACTTCCGGCAGCACACCGGTTTCGGACGCGAGTACGACATAACCATTGTCGGTGACCTGCCAACGTCCCGGGCGGAAGCCGTTACGGTCAAGCAGAGCACCAACCTGGGTGCCGTCGGTGAAGATGATGTGCGCCGGGCCATCCCATGGTTCGATCAGCGTGTTGTTGTATTCGTAGAAAGCCTTGACGTCCGGATCGAGCTGGTCGTTGTTCTCCCATGCCGGCGGCAGCATCATGGAGATGGCGTGCGGCATGGAACGGCCGGCGAGGTGCAGCAGTTCGAGGCATTCGTCGAAAGTGCCGGAATCGGAATAGCCGGGGGTGGCGATCGGCAGCAGCGGCTTGAATTCGCCGAGCAGTTCGGAACTCAGTCGGCCTTCACGTGCGGACAGCCAGTTGCGGTTGCCTTGGATGGTGTTGATCTCGCCGTTGTGCGCCAGCTGGCGGAACGGCTGTGCCAGCGGCCAGCTTGGGAACGTGTTGGTGGAGAAGCGGGAATGGACGATGGCGATTTTCGCCTTCATGCGTTCGTCGGACAGGTCAAGGAAGAAGGGCTTGAGCTGCATGGTGGTGAGCATGCCCTTGTAGGTGATGGTGCGGGCGGACAGGGACGCGAAGTAGATGCCTACCTCGTGTTCCACGCGCTTACGGATGCGGAAGGTCTTGCGGTCGAGTTCGATGCCACCGAGCTTGCCTTCCGGATCGGCCACGATCAGCGTCTTGAACGCCGGCATGCTGGCCAGGGCCTGCAGGCCGAGTCCGTCCGGATTGGTGGGTACGACGCGCCATGCGAGCACTTCGAGGCCCTCTTCGCGCACGATCTTGGAAATGGCCTGCTCCTGCTGGCCGGAAGTGGCGATGTCGCGATCCAAGAAGGCGATGCCCGCGGCGTAATGACCTTCTTCAGGAAGCTCCACACCGGCCGTGGCACGCATGAATTCGTCGGGCATACTCATGAGAATGCCTGCGCCGTCGCCCGTGTTCTCCTCGGCGCCCACGGCGCCACGATGGTTCAGATTGACCAGCACCTCGATGGCGTCATCGACGATCTTGCGTTCCGGACGCTTGTTGAGGGTGGTGACCATACCCACGCCGCAAGCATCATGCTCGGCTCCAGGATCGTACATACCTTGGGAATCATGGATCGTCAGATCTAACGGGGCGTGGAAAGTCACCGAAACCACCTTCAATGTTTTTGGGCAAGAAAAGTCTTGCGGTTCTTTAATGCGTGGTTTAGAATACCGCGCCAGTATGTCAGCAACGTTGCACGTGTCCATATAACGAATGGCTATTTTTGTCAATGCCTCGCAGAGGATTTAGCCCATGAACGCATACTTCGCATGTCATGCTCATGCGCACGCACTTCACTTATGCTCATTAACCCGGTCAGTCCAGTGTTTCCAACAGCTCCGTGATGATGGTGTCGTTGAGCAGTCGGCCTCGCAAAGTGGGTATGGCGCGGCCATCAAGCATTGTGATCAGCCCGTCGTGTTCAAGCTCAATCCATTTTTGTTCAGGAATCAAGTGGCTGAATTGTCTGGTGTCGAGTCCTTCACGAATGCGCAGGCCCAACATGATGGTCTCTTCGATGTCCTCGGCGGCAGTGATGCGTTCACTGCCGGCCCATGGCACATTGCCCTCATTGATGGCGGTGCCCCACAATCGCGGATGCGCGATATCCCAGGAGCGCAATCCTTTGCCGTCTTCGCAATCGCCATAATGCGAATGCGCACCGGGACCGAGACCGGCCCAATCGACGTTCCTCCAATAGCCAAGGTTGTGTTGCGACTCGTATCCGGGACGAGCCCAATTGCTAATCTCATACCATTCGAGGCCGGCTTCGGTGAACATCGTGTCGGCGATTTCGTATTTGTTCGCTTCGTCGTCATCGTCCGGTCTCGACAACGTGCCCGCCGCGATCCGTCGTCCCATTTTCGTATTCGGCGCGATGGTGAGCGCATATGCGGAAATATGGTTGACGCCCAAATCGATGGCGGTGCGGACGGATGTGCGCCAATCGTCAAGGCTCTCCCCCGGCGCGCCGTAGATCAGATCGACGCTGGAACGCATGCCTGCTGCATTGGCCGCTGCGATTCCGGCGGCGACGTTTTCCGGCGTATGCGTACGGTCGAGCGTTGCAAGCACATGCGGTACCGCGGATTGCATGCCGAAGGAAATACGATTGAAACCGCCGTCTGCGAGTTCTTTCACATAGTCGGCATTCACCGTGTCGGGATTCGCTTCGGTGGTGATTTCCGCGTCATCGGCGATGCCCCATGTGGCGCGTACCGCATCCAGCATGGCGACCAAATCGCTTGCCTTGAGTGTGGTCGGCGTACCGCCGCCGAAGAAGACGGTTGCCACCTTCGGCTCGTTGATACCGTGCGTTGTCTGCCAATCGCGGACAATCGCCATTTCGCGGATAACCATGTTCGCGTAGTTGCCGCGTGACGCGCCCGCGCCCATGTCCACGGCCGTGTAGGTGTTGAAGTCGCAATAGCCGCAGCGACGTAAGCAAAACGGAACATGAATGTAGATTTCGAACGTCACGAAAGGCTCAACCTTCGGACTTCTGCGCGGCGCGAATCTTGTCCTTGGTGTCGCGGTCGTTGCCCGCTCCGCCGGTGGACAGGGCTGCGATGAACGCCTCCTGCGGCACTTCCACATGGCCGAGCATCTTCATACGCTTCTTGCCGGCCTTCTGCTTTTCGAGCAGCTTACGCTTACGGGAGATGTCGCCGCCGTAACACTTGGCGAGCACGTCCTTACGCAGGGCGCGGATGGTTTCGCGTGCGATGATTCGAGAACCGATGGCAGCCTGGATGGGAATCTCGAACTGCTGGCGCGGAATGAGCTCACGCAGCTTCTTGGTCATCATCACGCCATAGCTGTACGCCTTGTCACGGTGCACGATAGCGCTGAACGCATCGACTTTCTCGCCTTGAATAAGGATGTCGACCTTCACCAGATCGGCGGACTGTTCGCCATCCTCGTGGTAGTCGAGCGACGCATACCCCTTGGTACGGCTCTTCAGCTGGTCGAAGAAGTCGAAGACGATTTCGGCGAGTGGAATACGGTAATGCATTTCCACACGGTCGGCGGAAATGTATTCCATGGTGCCCATCTGGCCACGGTGGTCTTGGCACAGGTCCATCACCGCACCGATGAAATCCTTCGGCGTGATGATGTCGGCGGCAACCATCGGTTCGACGATCTTCTTGATCTTGCCTTCGGGGAATTCGCTCGGATTGGTGACGCGATGCACGGAATTGTCTTCCGCGGTGACCTCGTACGGCACGTTCGGCGCGGTGGAGATCAGGTCAAGGTCGAATTCGCGGCTCAAACGTTCGGTGACGATCTCCATGTGCAGTAAGCCCAGGAAGCCGCAACGGAAGCCGAAGCCCAACGCCACGGAGGTTTCCGGTTCGTAGATGAGGGCCGCGTCGTTGAGCTTGAGCTTGTCAAGCGCCTCGCGCAGTTCCGGATATTGCGCGTTGTCGATTGGGAACAGGCCGGCGTAGACCATTGGTTGCGGATCACGGTAGCCTTCGAGCGGCTCGGTAGCCGGATTTATGGCGGAGGTGATGGTGTCGCCCACCTTGGACTGGCTGACGTCCTTCGCTCCGGTGATCACATAGCCGACCTCTCCTGCGCCAAGCGCCTTGGTGGGCATCATGTCGGGGCTGATCACGCCGATTTCGATGGGGTCATGCGTCATGCCGATACCCATCATGTGCAGTTTCTCGCGCGATTTCAGTTCACCGTCGACCATACGAATGTAAGTGACGATGCCACGATAGGAGTCGTATACGGAGTCGAAAATGAGCGCGCGGGCAGGCGCGTCCGGGTTGCCCGTCGGCGCGGGCACTTCGGCGACGATACGGTCGAGCAGTTCGGCGACGCCTTCTCCGGTTTTGCCGGAGACGCGCAACACGTCGGACGGGTCACAACCAATCAGGCCGGCGATTTCCTCGGCATGCTTGTCGGGTTCGGCGCTGGGCAGGTCGATTTTGTTGAGCACGGGGATGATGGCCAGATCATGGTCGATGGCCATATACAGGTTGGACAGCGTCTGCGCTTCAATGCCCTGCGTGGCGTCGACAAGCAGCACCGCACCCTCGCATGCGGCCAACGCTCGGGACACCTCGTATGTGAAGTCCACATGGCCGGGGGTATCAATCATGCCGAGTGTGTATTCGGTGCCGTCAACCGTCCACGGCACGCGCACGGCCTGCGATTTGATGGTGATGCCGCGTTCCTGCTCGATATCCATGCGGTCGAGGAAGCGATCGCGCATCTCGCGCTCCGGCACGATGCCACTCAACTGCAGAATACGGTCCGCCACCGTTGATTTGCCGTGATCGATATGCGCGATGATGCAAAAGTTGCGGATCAACGACTGATCGGTGTACCCGGGCTGATTATGCTGTTGGCCCACGCCATCCTCCTCTGGAAATATTCGACGCAAACGATTCTAACTGGTAGTGTCGGCATGTCCTTCCGCGACACTCTTATACGCATTGGCGATTTATCCGCGTGCCATGTTATCATCATCGTTTGTATGTCCTTATAGCAAACGTCGTTTGGAGAAATAGTGGCAAACATCAAGTCGCAGAAGAAGCGCGTTCTCACCAACGAGAAGGCGCACAAGCGTAACGTGGCCGTGAAGTCCAGCCTGAAGACTGCCGTTCGCGCCACCCGCGAAGCCATCGCCGCTGGCGATAAGGCCGCCGCCGAAGCCGCCTACAAGGTCGCAGCCCAGAAGCTCGACAAGGCCGCCGGCGCTGGCGTGATCCACAAGAACCAGGCTGCCAACCGCAAGTCCGGTCTCGCTGTGGCCATCAACGCTCTCTGAGTTTTCGTAACTCACAGCTTGTAAGAAGCCCCGCAGGAAAACCTGCGGGGCTTCTTCTTTTTTACATTTCGTACTCTGTTGAAAATGCTCACTTACGCTTGATATCGTCATCATTCCGATCGGGATGGATGACCGGACGTTTGAGATATTTGGCTTCGCTCGGCAGGTAGGTGTTATGCCTGGCCAAAGCCCCCGGCAATTGAATGTCGAAAAACACGGAGATAAGCCGCATGGCCACCATCAGCACCACAATCAGCACATCAAGCAAGACTTCGGCGGGAAAACTGACGATTCCCTCGTTCACTCCTTTACATACGAGTACCGTCAATACGCATCCAACGGCTGAAGGCACCGCGTACCAATGCTTGTCGCGGATCACCATGGGCACCTCGTTGATGAGCATGTCACGGATGAGTCCGCCGCCAAGTGCCGTGAACATGCCCAGGAACACTGCCGTGGTGCCGGACATGTGGTACATCATGGCTTTGGATGTGCCGTTGACGGCGTAAAGACCCAATGCCAGCGCGTCCAATGACAGCATGGACCATTTGAGCTTGTCGACTTCGGGATAAATGATGGCTACGGCCACAGCTGCGAGCAGTGCGGTGATCACCAGCCCTTTGTCGGAGACGCCTGCGGGAGGAAGCGCTCCGAGCAGCACATCACGAATGATGCCACCACCCAATGCGGTGAGCCATGTGGTGACGAGAATCGCAAAAATATCATAGCCTTTGCGTACGGCGGCGAGCCCGCCGACCATGCCGCAGCAGAAGGTCGCCAGATATTCGATACCTATGAAGAAGCCGTTGCTTTCCAGCGCCACTTCCATGGCCACTCCCCTTCCCTCACATATTTCTTTTCCAACCAGCTGTTAAAAATAGCACAATATGGGGCAAGAGCTGCAATAAAAGAGCCGGAGGGCGGCACGTACATTGCCAGACCATGTGAATTGGCCTGAAGCACGCGCCACCCTCCGGCGGCCATTACAGCTATATGTCAGCTAATAATCGCTAACGGGAAAATCAGCAGACCTTCCACATCCAGTTGTGTGGGTCTTCGATCTCGCCAAGCTGGATGCCGAGCAGCTGGTTGCGCAGTGCGAGGGTGAACTCGCCGGAACCGCCGTCGGCGACGGTCACATCGAACTTCTCGGACTTGAAGCGACCGATCGGGGTGATGATGGCGGCGGTACCGCAGGCGAACACCTCGGTGACTTCGCCGGACTTGATGTCCTCAAGCAGCTGGTCCAGAGCGATCATGGTCTCGACCACGTCGTGGCCGTTGTCCTGGATGAGCTGGATCAGGGAGCGGCGGGTCACGCCCGGCAGGATGTTGCCGGTCAGGGACGGGGTTTCCACGTGGCCGTCCTTGTGCACGACCATCATGTTCATGCCGCCAAGCTCCTCAAGGTAGGTCTTGGTGGCGGCGTCGACGAAGCACACCTGCTGGCAGCCGTGGTCGATGCCGGTGTACTCACCAAGCAGGGATGCGGCGTAGTTGCCACCGCACTTGGCGAAACCAGTGCCGCCAGGGCCGGTGCGGAACCACTTGTCTTCAACCCAGATGCTGACCGGCTTCACGCCGCCCGGGAAGTACGGTCCGGACGGGGAGGCGATCACGCAATAATCCACTTCCTGCGGAGCGCGCACGCCAAGGAACGGCTCGGAAGCGAACATGAACGGACGCATGTACAGCGTGTATTCGCGACGGGACGGAACCCAGTTCACATCGCGCTTGACGAGGGCGGCGACAGAGCCGATGAAGTCGTCGATCGGCAGCTCCGGCAGGTACAGACGCTTGGCGGAGTTCTGGAAACGCTCGGCGTTCGCATCCGGACGGAACAGCCAAGTGGAGCCGTCGGCGTGACGATAGGCCTTCAGACCTTCGAAGCATTCCTGGGCGTAATGCAGAACAGATGCGCCCGGGTCCATCTTCAGCGGCGCGTACGGCTCGATGCGGCGGTCCGACCAGCCTTCACCCTTGGTCCAGGTCATGTGGGCCATGTTGTCGGAGAAGACCTGACCGAAAGCCGGCTTGTCGATGAGTTCGGCACGCTTGGCGTCGGATGCCGGGTTGTCGTTCGGGAGCACGGTGAACTTCTCGGCGAGCTTGTCAAGCTCCGCCGGATCGTGATGATTCTGTTCAGTCATTCTTTACTTCTTCTAGTTGCATCAGCCGCCCGAAGGCGGCCAGCGGTTGTTGTTGTTTCCAGTGCTTGTGGCACCGGGTTCTGGTAAGTACTTTCTCACACCATAAACGCTTTCGATAACCGGCGTTCGCGATATGAGATAGCAAGAAACATAAGGAAACGCAAAGGTCCCCACGTGTTTTCACACACAGGGACCTTGTACTACCGATATGGCAGGCATATCGGAATCAAATCAGCTTGAGCAACGCTCTCACTCAGCGTCAGCAGCCGGAGCAACCTCCTCCGGAGCAGCGTCTTCCGGAACCTCAACGGTGACGACGGACTCTTCCGGATCCTCGATGTCGAGCACGACGCCTTCCGGCAGCACGACGTCCTTGGCGAACACCTTGGAACCGTCGGTCAGGCCGTCAACGTTGACCACGATCTTCTCCGGCAGGTTGGCGACATCGGCGCGGACCTTGAGCTCCTGGATGTCGACGAATGCGACAGCAGCGCCCTTCGGGGTGCCTTCGACGAACACCGGCACCTCGACGTCGATCTTCTCGCCGGCCTTGACCTCGTAGAAGTCAACGTGCTCGACGATGCGCTTCACCGGGTTGCGCTGAACATCCTTGACGACGGCCATCTTGGTCTCGTCGCCGTACTTGATGGTGAACAGGGCGTTGGTGTGACGCAGAGCCAGAGTGGTCTCCTTCATCGGCAGCTGCACGAAGGTCGGATCCTCGCCGCCGGCGTAAACGGTGGCCGGGATGAGGTTCGCGACGCGCATGCGGCGGGCAGCACCCTTGCCGAACTCGGTACGAGCAGCACCTTCAAGAGTGATGGTGGTAGCCATAATCAATATCTCCTTGATACATCGTTCTTATGTTTCGGCGCACCGACGAGCCGCATAAAAAACCCAAGGAGTTTCATATCATACGCCAAGTCGATAACGGAGGCGGAACCTCCCTCGCCAAGACAACAGTTATCTAGTATACATGGTGCGCTGACATTTCCCTGCAATCAGAGGAGCAAGGTGCATAAAACGCGGACTATGCGCAAACCCACGTACAATCGTAGTCAGACAAGCACCAACCAGTGGTAAGGAATCAGAAAATGGCAACGACGCATGACCATTCCGCGCTCATCCGCAACATTCAGCTCGCGACTGGCGTCACGACCGTCGCAGCGACGGGATTGCTCGCGGCGTCAGCACATATGCTGTTCCGCTTTGCCATCGACACGCAGTGGAAGCATTCCATTTTCCATCAGGCGCTGATCGCTCCGGATCGCGAGGGAAAGATGAACCAAGGCGAGGCCAAAGAGGCCGAGCAATGGTTTTCCGAAACGAAACAGCCGGTATCCATCACCAGCCGCGATGGGCTTAAGCTGCATGGCTGGCTCTTCGATCCGGATTGCATCGACCCGACGCCGCATATATATGCCATCTGCGTGCATGGCTATACCGGAGCCCCTGAAGAACAAGCCAAATGGGCACACCGCTATGCCCGCATGGGCTTCACCGTCCTCGCACCATCCCAACGGGCCCAGGATCTGAGCGAAGGACGATATGTAGGCATGGGATGGTTGGAGCGCAATGATCTGCTTGATTGGATACGGCTGATTGTGGATAGCGACGATCAAGCACGCATTCTCCTATTCGGAGGATCCATGGGAGCCACGACGGTGATGATGACGACCGGCACGCCGGAACTGCCACGCAATGTCATCGCGGCAATCGCCGAAAGCGGATACACTTCCGCCCGCATGGAATTCATAGACAGCGCGCGAGGCATGTTCCACATGCCAAAGCTTCTCGCCTCGGCATGTGTGGACGCGGCGGGTCTGATCTGCAAGCGCCGTGCCGGCTATGATTTCACCGAAGCGTCCTGCATACCGTCATTGCGGCATACGGTCATTCCGATGCTGTTCATCCATGGAGGAAAGGACCGCATGGTCAGCCCACGTTTCCTCGACATGAACTACAACGCCTGCTCCAGCATCGACCGCGAACGTCTGCTGGTTCCGGACGCCGATCATATGGAAAGCTCCGCCGTGGATCCGAAACGCTACTGGGACACCGTATACGGATTCATCCGTCGTTCATTCAAGATCTGACAGCCGAACCCCAAAAAATATAAGCGGTAATGGAAACGCCTCCGGCGAAAGATGGCGCCCCTCACCGCCCGAAGTTCTCAAGACATGCCCGATGCCCGTTCCGTCAGTGCCGTTCTCCCGGATTGCATATCTGCATGGCGACGCCATCCTCCATAATATGGAATCCATGCTTCTCATAGAACGTGGCATTCTTGCTTTCCTCAGGCATAACCTCGATATACAGGTAATCGTGGTACCGCTGCTTGACCATGCCGACAAGATGTCCGGCAATGCCGCGCCCTTGGTATTCAGGATCGACCAGCACATAGTGCATGTATGCCACCATCTCCGTGTCATCAAGCACTCGCACCAGACCCACCAGACGTTCGCCATCCCATGCGCTGAATACGGTGGATGACCCCATCAACGCCTTATGCAACCGTTCAGGATATTGACCGGACACCCAGCCGACTGAAAGAAACAGTCGCTGGGTCTGTTCCTTGGTGAATTTCTTTTCATCCGTATATGTGATAACCATATGGCAAGCATAGAATTGCCGGTATGAAACCGTCTCCTTCTATCTTTGCATACGAAACACAAGTGTCTCGGCCACTCCCCTCATGTATCGAAGTGCGCGGAGCCCACGTACATAATCTGAAAGACGTCGACATCGACATCCCGCTCAACAGCATGGTCGGCATAGCCGGAATCTCAGGCTCAGGAAAAAGCTCCCTCGCGCTTGGCGTGCTGTACGCGGAGGGATCACGACGCTATCTGGAAGCGCTATCGACCTATACAAGAAGACGTATGACCCAGGCAAGCCGCGCAACCGTCGACGAGGTGCGTCATATTCCGGCGGCATTGGCACTGCATCAGCGTCCATCAGTGCCTGGAGTCCGTTCCACGTTCGGCACAATGAGCGAACTGCTCAACAGTCTGCGCCTCCTGTTCTCCCGGATCGGATCGCACGTGTGCGAACACTGCGGAGCACGCAACCAACCCACGATGAACGTTGCCGCCGAGCTTCCGATGCATTGCACGTTCTGCGGCGGACTCATGCATCCGCCATCAGCGGAGGATCTCGCATTCAACGCCGCGGGCGCGTGTCCGACATGCTCAGGCACCGGAATCATGAGGGAAGTCGACCGTTCCGCCTTGGTACCGGATGAGTCGAAAAGCATTGACGAGGGAGCCGTGCTGCCGTGGGGATCGTTGATGTGGGATTTGATGAAGCAAGTATGCGGGGCCATGGGAGTACGTACCAACGTACCGTTCAACCAACTCACCGAACAAGAACGAGATATCGTGTTCGCCGGCCCAGCCATCAAGAAGCACATCCTATACAAGCCGAAAAAAGGCGACGATTTCGCCGAACTCGACTTCACGTACTACAACGCCGTATACACCGTGGAGAACGCCCTCACCAAAGCCAAGGACGAAAAAGGGCTTAAACGTGTTGCGAGGTTCCTCAAAGAGCGTCCCTGCAGCGATTGCGGAGGGACCAGACTTTCCGAACGCGCCCGCCAGCCACGTATCAGAGACATCAATCTGGCTCAGGCAACCGCGATGTCTCTGGACGCACTCGTTTCCTGGGTAGGGTCCGTGCCGGAATCGCTGGAACCACATATGCGCACCATGGCGAGCGCCATCTGTGAATCGTTCCTCAATACGTCACGGCGTTTATTGGAACTCGGTCTCGGGTATCTGTCCTTGGACCGCGCCGGAGCCACGCTGTCCACCGGCGAGCGCCAACGCGTGCAGCTTGCCCGCGCCGTGCGCAATCGCACCACAGGCGTGTTATATGTGCTGGATGAGCCGTCGATTGGGTTGCATCCCGCGAATGTCGACGGACTGCTCGGTGTCATGCGTGACCTGGTGGCTGATGGCAATTCCGTGGTAGTGGTCGATCATGACACTCGGGTGCTGGCCGAAACCGATTATCTCATCGAGATGGGGCCAGGTGCCGGCGCAAAGGGCGGTCAGGTGATTGCGCAGGGAACGGTGCCGCAGGTGATTGATACCCGCGAATCGCGCATCGCGCCGTTCCTTGCCCAGGGTGGCAACGTTCATGACCGTGTGCGTGACAACATTGACGCCCATGAAATCTTCTCCGCAGGACGAATTCATATGGAAACCGACCGTCTGCATACCGTCGGCCCGTTATCGGTAGATATTCCCCGTGGACGGCTGACCGCCGTAACAGGGGTATCCGGTTCCGGCAAGACGACGATGGTACTGGAGATGTTGATGCCCGCTTTGCAGTCGCGGATCGACAGGTCGCCGCAGCCGACGCAGGTGCGGCTCCTCGAGGCGGACGGTGTGTCCAAGGCACATCTTATCGATGCCACGCCTATCGGCGCGAACATACGTTCCACCGTCGCTACATATTGCGGCGTCCATGACGATCTTCGACGCGCGTTCGCAAAAACAGATGCTGCGCGGACCATCGGTCTGAAAGCGGGGGCATTCTCCTATAACACTGGCAAGCTGCGTTGCGCGACGTGCGACGGCACGGGATCGATTTCGCTCGACGTGCAGTTCCTGCCTGACGTCGATATCGAATGCCCGGCATGCCATGGCTCGCGGTATTCCGATGCAATCGCCGAGCTGAAGCTCCCCTGCACCGACGGAGTGGCGTATTCGATGCCGCAGTTAATGACAATGACCGTCGACGATGCCATGCCTGTCTTACGAGATGTCAAACCGATCCAAACGAAGCTTGCCACGTTGCATGAATTGGGTTTGGGCTATCTTGCGTTGGGCGAGCCAACTCCCGCGCTGTCGGGCGGTGAGGCCCAGCGTTTGAAATTGGCCAGCGAGATGGGGCGGAAACAGCATGATGCGGTATTCGTGTTCGATGAGCCGACAATCGGCTTGCATCCGCTTGATGTTCGCGTGCTGCTGCACGTGTTTGATGAACTTGTAGCGAATGGCGCGACGGTGGTCGTCATCGAACATGATTTGGACGTGATTGCCAATGCGGACTATGTGGTGGATATGGGACCGGGCGGCGGTGAAGCAGGCGGACGCGTAGTATGCGAGGGAGCGCCTTCTCGGATCGCCGCATGTCCGGAAAGCGTCACTGGACGATACCTACAATCGTCGCAATGCTGATATTGTCCCATCTTCGGGCATCTGCAGTCAGTCTGATGATGGGACAGGCAGTTCCCGCCATGCTTGAAGATGATGCAGCGCACGTACGATGTTGCATTGATCAAGTAACGTCCCTTCAGCGGCGCACATGGTGGGATACCACATGCGATGGCGGAGCGTGGCTTGTTTGCCAGTACCTTTGATGAGTTCGCCTTCATCAGAGGCATATTGAAAATGCAGATGACTGAGCAGTCCCCCGTGTCTGAGCACGGAGCGTTCAGGCATGGGCTCCATCGCGATGAGTACGGCGAAGGGATCGGAGGCACCGGCATCGCTAGCGTGGAACACATAGCAGGGTTTGCCTTCCAGCCCCTTGTCGTGCACATGATCGAGCCGATATTCATGTGTTGTGATGGGGGTGCGTTTTTCGTCCAGCCAAGTCAGGTTAAAGCCTGCGACAGCATCATCGTCGCCAACTGCGGACGGCTGCTCGATATGCCATCCACCAATGCGGAATCGCCACTCCTTGCCCGAGGTTTTGCAGGCTTTTGCCCAGAAGCGTCGCGCATCGCCGAGCATCATGATCGCGAACAGCGGCTTGGATCGCATGGCTTTCGTCGAATCCTTCCAAGCCCGGTCAAGGTTCGGGTCATGATTGTTGATCAAATGTTCGAAGCTAATCCAGTCTCCCAGCCAATCGTTCACATTGAAGTCCATGCCAGACGATCCTCTTCTTCTCCCTGTTCGTTATGCAGTTCGTCTTCCAGCGCTATGATGCGGTCGCACCATAGCGCTGCAAGCTCATAATCATGTGTTACGACCAACACCGCTTTGCCACGGTCCGCGAGCTTTCGCAGAAGTCCGCCGACTTGGGTCATATGCAACCGGTCCAGTCCGCTGGTCGGTTCGTCCAAAACAATGAATCGCTTATCGCTCATCAAAGCGCAGGCTATAGCCAGCCTCTGCTTTTGACCGCCGGATAAACTCATCGGGTGGCGCTGCACGGAATCCAATAGGTCGAGGTCTCGTAGCACAGCATCGCATCGGTCACGCACAGCGTCATCCATCCCATCAAGTCCCAGTAATGCCTCTTCCCGAACACTATCGGAGAAGAGCTGGTAATTGACGTCCTGCATGACGAGAAATCCGGCACGAGTCAAAGCGCCGCGGCTCGCTTTCGTCCCATTCAATAGCACCATGCCGTTCAACGGAGCGGCAAGACCGCATAGCGTACGTGCCAAAGTGCTTTTGCCAACCCCGTTCGACCCCATAAGGCCAAGAATCTCACCCTCGTGAATGTCGAAATCGGGAATATCACGTGCGAATACGGGTGTCTTGCGGCCTAGAAGTCCCCGCTTTGTATGGCCTACACTCAGGCCGCGCACACCAATGACGACCTGTCGCTTGTCCTCGTCGGGCGCAATGCCTCCATGTTGGAGTTTACGATGCACGGCAAGCCTGTATGGTCTGTCATCGAGGGCGCGCAATCCTAATGCCGCGACGCGCTGTTCGGACATCGCCAGAAAATCGGACGCCTCATATTCACCGAGAATCGTACCGTGATCGAACACTATGAAACGGTCCGCTAAATCCGCGCACCATGCAAGACGGTGTTCGGCAATGACGATGGTCATTCCATCAGCTCTCAATCGGGAGACCATGTCATGCAGCCTGCGAATCGCCACCATATCTAAATTACTTGTCGGCTCATCCATAACGATGAGTCCAGGAGCCAGCATGGTCGATGCCGCGACAGCAAGCTGTTGCTTCTGGCCACCTGAAAGCGTCATGATCCTACGACCTAATAGATGCCTGATGTGAAACTGCTCCGCGACATCATGCACGCGTTGCCGAATCCGCGCGGGAGACATGCCCGTATTCTCGCAGGGGAATGCCAGCTCATCGGTGGAATCAGCATTGAAATACTGCGTCTTCGGATTCTGGAATACGCTGCCCACCTGTCCCACATAGCTTTCCACAGGAGCCAATCCGGCGCGGATTCCGCACGTCATATGGATGCCCTGCAAATCGCCGGAATAGAAACCAGGTATCAGACCATTGAGCAAACGTGTGTACGTGGTTTTGCCACAGCCGCTTTGTCCACATAAGATGGCAATCTCGCCTTGCGGTATGGCACAGCTGATGTCATTCAGCGCATCGACCTCAGCAGCTTCATCAGCATGATATGCGAATGAGCACCGTTGCGTCCATGCGACTATCCGATTGATATCACTTCCGATACTCACCATGCTCCTCCAATGCCCAATGCCAGAGGAACCGTGCAGATGACCATCCATGCCCAATCAATGCCATGCATGCGGATTTCGGTATGACATGTATGAGGCCCGCGAATGCCGATTCCTTTGGTCAGTGCGGCTACGGACAAATCCTGGGCGACCCCCGTAGCGTTCATCAACAACGGCATCAGGATGTATTCCAAAGACTGAGCCGGATGACGGAGCAGGGCGAATGTCCCCTGGGCGATGCCACGTAATGCCATCGCGTCACGAATCTGATGGTAATCGTCATGGATTGTCGGGAAGAACCGGATGCACACCACACATGGAATCACAATCGTCTCCGGAATGCGCATGCGCCGCAGGGCACACACGAATTGACTGGCCGTAGTCGTGGTGAATGCGTATATGCCGGCAATCAGACAAGGCATCATCATCCGGATGCCGACACAAAGCAAACCAAGCATATGCAACCAGCTGCCGCCATCGTCAAGCGTCGATGCCCAAGTCCCCACTAGTAGCAATACATAGATGCAACCGAAGCGTACCGCAGCCGCCCATCGTCCCGCGCCGAGCAGTGGCAGAAGAAGCAGCAATACTGTAAGCGACTCCACAACCACGTCGACATGGAAGAACAGCAACAGGTTGGCCAATGCCACTAGGTACAGTTTGGTTCTTGGGTCCAGGGCCATCAGATGATGCCGGTCTTCGCAAAATGCTTCTTCAGCATACGCTGCCCAAACCAGCCTCCGAGCAACGCACATACCAGTACCACTATCATGGCAATGAAAAACGTGCCGGTATTGACATGTGCGAACACACCATCGATATAGGACGAGTCCTTGCCACGGGCCTGCAGACTGGCCACATAGGCATCCTTCATGAACCACAACGGCAGAATCGGACCGGTCAGCCCATAGCAGAACACGACATAACTCGCCAGGATACCTGTCTTGCTCCGATAGTCCCCGGCGCGAGCGATGGCATCAGCGATGACCGGAAACACGATGCTCGCAGCAAGGGAAAGGATGAAATGTCCGGATACGAACAAGAACAATCCGACGACGATGCCCATCACGCTAATCGCGCCGAATTTTCCGACCTTGGCAACCAGGAGCATATATACGCAACCACAGATCAATGCGGCGACCGCAGGCAGAAGAATCATGCCGAATCCCATCAAAGCCACGGAACTGAACAGCGTGGCCACGGCGACCAGCACGAAATACAAGGCAGTGAACACACCTATCGTGATGAGATCGGGAATGGTCAGATGCCTCGACTTGGTCGACATGCCCTGCTGCGTCATGGTCAGTCCTTTCGATTGTCATGGGCGGCCAGCCACCAATGTATCGAGGAAACACGGAAAAGACAATAGTTTTTCCTCGTTTTCATGGAAAACTATCCAATCCGCGTCGCGGTAATCCATAAACCATCCATACCCAGAGACAATGAAACGACGCCCCGAGTCAACGTCCTCGCTCCAGTCTCAGACGACAAGGCAATATCCCAATGCCGCGGCCATCACAGGAACCACCACCGACGTCAGCACATATCCCACGAACACGGTGATCCGCCCACCGCGCAACAACGTCACGGATTCGTTCATCATGGTGGAGAATGTGGAGAATCCACCAAGGAAGCCGGTCGCCAACATCACATGCGCGGGATCCGACAGAAACCGGCGTGAGTACAGACCTGCAATCACGCCTGCCAGGAATCCGGCAATACTGTTGATCACAAAGGTCGACAAAGGAAATGCCTTATGCCAAGAAGCTTTGATAACGGAATCACAAACATACCTTGCGGCGGCGCCGAGACCACCACACAGGCACACCGATACGGCGATGACCGCATTATTCATCAGTCCGCCTCCTTGCCCATGGCATGGCGATCACCATCGTTATGCTCAGTACCGGCAAACCGCAGCCCGACATGCGCGCCAACGTATGCCAGCAGACAGCCCACGATGAAGGTCGTGCAACAATACGCCGCACAATCCATGGCTTTGCCGTCATGCAGCATAGTGAATTCCTCGAGGGCGAGAGTGGACATGGTGGACAATCCTCCACACATGCCCATGCCACATCCACGGTTCACATATTCCTTCGCGCGTCCCACGGTTCTGCGGGTTCCTCCCAGCCATGCCGAAAGCGCCGCGTATACGAAGCAGGCGGCCATATTCGCCGCGAATGTGCCGATATGGAATGCGCCGCAGTCGGGAATGACCGAACAAGCGTAGCGTAATGCGGTTCCGATGCATCCCCCAAGGAACACCACGCATATGAGATCGACTCGAATGATATGTTGTCGTGCCATGTATCTTCTTTCCAGCGAGGTGCCGAACCAATATGACAGACATGGAAGAATGGCGATGCCACAACCGCTGAAAGCCATAAGGTACAGCACACCCTATGTCGTAGGAACCATCAGCGGGTTTGCGGTTCGAAGCCTGTAACGGCTTCAGGCGAGTCCCATCACCGCAGTCCAGTATATCCGGCACGCGAGGCCGTCCGTACCATCATTCACGATGCGGACAACTTCCCCGGACTACCGCAACGTACGATCCATAACCGTCGCCAATAGCGCGGCGACCCCCAAAACCGCAACTGTGATGCCAATGCCGTGGAGCCCTCCATCAGTGACCGTCTCACCGAAGAACACGCCACTCAATGAGGACGCACCGATAGACCCGATATAGATGGACGTGCGCAGCAGACCAGACGACGTGCCAATATGCTCGGATGCCGCTCGGCGATATAGCACGGTCTGACTGGTCGACATGCTGAGTCCCAACACCAGTCCCGCGACAGCGGAGGCGGTCAACGGCAATACGACCATGCCAGCGGATGACGTGCAAGCCAACAACATGCCCACCGCCACCATCGCCGAACAGCACACCATCAACGGCAGGCGCACTATCGGCTTCTTCGCGATGGATAACGAAGCCACTGTCGCCACCACCCCCATCGGAATGATGAACATGCCGGAAACACCGGCGTTCATATGGCAGGCATCCTCCAACCACTGGGGCAAGGCGTACATGACCACATAAGCGCCAAGCATGGTGAGCATCGCACGCAGAAAATTCAACGTCATCGCATTATCCGCCGCGAGTGAACGCACATCGACGAAAGGCGTTGCCGCATGCAACTCCCACGCGACAAAAGCCAACAAAGCGATGACAGTGACGCAACCGGACACCTTGTCGAAAGTAGGCAAACTCATAAGAACAATCAGCAGCGCGCTGATTGTGATGGAGAATAGCAACAGACCCATGACATCGAGATGCGCGATGAAGAAGGATACGGTCATGCGATGTTCATGCTTCGCATCGGGCTCGATGCTTGCCAATCCCAGCACAATCGTGATGATGCCGACCAACACGTTGACGAAGAAGGTGGAGCGCCATCCCAAAAAGGTGACCAACAGGCCGCCCAACGGTGGACCGACAGCGATGAGCACCAGTCCCACCATAGCGAGAATGGAAAGGACCAACGAAGGCGGTTCCGCCAATCCCATGCGATCAGCCCGTCTGCGAACCAGCAGCATGGCAGCAGGATAGCCACAGGATGTGCCCGCACCAATAAGCACACGCGACGTCAGCAGCACGCCGAGATTCGGGGCGAAACCACCCAGTAGTCCTCCAATCATGACCAATGCCGCACCGGCCATGAACACCGAGCGAGGACCAATGATCTCAGAAAGCTTGCCCGCCGTCGGCTGCGCGATGGCACATGTCAGGTACAGCGCAGATATCAGCAGGGTCGCCCTTCCGGCATCAATCCGCAAATCATGTGAAATCGGTGCGAGCGCCGTCGAGATAAGCGTGCTGTTGACAGGGTTGAGACCGACCCCAAATATCATCGCCATGATGAAGGTCTTGGGAAACGCGGGAGTTTCTCTTGTCTTATCAGCCGTCTTCATCGCGTGTCGCCTCCCGTCGGCAGCGATTCCGTGGCGGCGATGCGTTCGATCAATGTGGTCGCAGCGGCGAGGTCCCCGCGCTCGCCGTCATCCAATGCATATTCGATGGCATGCGCCAGCCAAGTTGTTTGGCTAGCGGTTACGTGGGCGAGGAACGCATGTCCTTCATCGGTCAAGCCGACCAGTCGACGACGACGATCTTTCGAATCGGCATGCTGTGTGACATACCCTGTGGACCTCAGTAGTTCAAGACGCTGGGTGATGGCCTGTTGCGATACGTGTTCGTACGCGGCCAAAGTCGATACCGACAGTTCTCCCTCGGTATCCAGCCGCTTCAACATGGCAAGCTGCGAAGCGGTGATGCCCCGTTCCGCGATGCCGGCCTCATGCTTCATCCGAGCTTGCAGCCTGCTGACCGCAATCGCCAATTCCATGGCGACATCCGATGTCGAATATTCGTCTTTCGTATCCATTTCGATTGCCTCCAGCTGGCCACCATAGCACTTACACAAGCTACTTGTGCAATCTGCTTGCGGATTTCCTCGCATGACGCCACTCGCCGCAAGGCTTCAAACCGTTATCGCCCTGAACAACAAAAAGGGCCATCCCACTTTTGCAGGATGGCCCTCCATATAAGAACAACAGACCTCAGGCAAGTTTGCCGTAGGCTTCGGCATCCACCGGCTCGAGCCATTCGTTGCTCATGGATGCCGGATCGCCCGCAGGGACCATGAAGGCTAGATGCGAGCATGATTCGCCGGGGGCGGCGCCATGCCAGTGCTTCGTATCCGCGGGGATGCAGACGGCCTGCCCGGCCTTGAGCTCCTTTGGCTCCTGTCCCTCGATCTGGTAGTAGCCGCAACCGCCGACCGCGATGAGTACCTGCGCCGCGTTGTGATGGATGTGCCAGTTGTTGCGGCAACCCGGCTCGAAGGTCACGTTATGGATGGCAATCTGCGGAGTCTCGAGCACCGGAGCAAGGTAGCTCTGTCCCACGAAGTACTGCGCGAAGCCGTCGTTCGGTTCTCCCATCGGGAATGCGCTCGGATTTTCCATTGTCGACCCGTCCTTTCATTTATGCTCTGTACCGTTCCCTATTCAACGCCCGGCGAAAAAGAATGTCCAATGTGAGTATGGTATATCGTTCCATGCGTCGATTGCATATCAAACCATTCATGCGAGGTATTGGTTCTGCCAATCGAAACGGGATATGCTGACCTTCCGAACATCAACGGCAGAAGAGCTTCAGTATGACTGACATGAGCTACGCCCCACTGGGATGGTCCGGCATCCAAGTTTCCAAGGTCTGCCTTGGCGGTATGAGTTTCGGCAAGACCTCCCCGTAATTCCATCAGTGGACCATCGATGCCGACGCCACCGAACAGCCGTCAGTACAACATGGCGCTCACCCCATACTCCCCATGGCGTCCGGCCATCTGACCCATCCGTCCTGGGATTCCGATTCCAAACGCGGCACCACCGACGGCACCATGCGCAACAAGTACGATCAGGCACGTGCGCAGGATATGCCGATCATCGAACGCGTGCACGGGCTCGCGGAACGGCTCGGCGTGCCGATGGCGCGGATCGCCCTCGCCTGGCATTGGGCCAAGGACGTCACGGCACCGATCGTCGGCTGCTCGAAGACGGAGCGCGTGGATGATGTCATCGAAGCACTTGGAGTAAAACTCAGCGAATCCGACATCGCCTATCTTGAGGAGCCGTACACGGCGCATGAACTGGTCGGCCCATTGGCCAGGCCGGGCGAGCGCGCGCTGGCCGGCACCCTTGCGCCGACTCTGAAGGAGAAAGCCAAGTAGCGCCACACGTCGCCGGAAAGTGGCTAGCGCACCGGGATGCAGATCTCGGTCACGAACTGGGCGGGATCCGATGTCAACCCTTCATCGATCAACGCGATCTCACGTGAGAACCCGGTGATGTCGAGACCCTGCTCTGCGGTGTACCATATCAGCTCGCGATACCGGTCGGGGGCATCGCCATGACTCCCCCGGAACCGGATGCGCACGCAATCGGTCTCCGGCAATGCCACGGTGTCGCCCTCATATTCGTCCTCGTCGTCAAGCAATAGGAACACCAACCCGTAATCGGCATATCCGCCCTGTTCCAACGATTCCTTGTCAATGCCGACGCCGACCTTGCCGAGGAAGACCAGCGAATCCTTCTGATGCTGCTCCAGCTTGCGGATCGAATATTCCAGGCCGAGATACGAGTCGACCTTCGGTGAATCCCTGATCCAGACGATCCTGCAGGCGGGTTGCCGCACAACACGTATCACGTCGAATTCGGACTGCTCAGCGTCCCGCAGCCGCTCCAAGCGATGGTCGATCTTCCGCTGGACCATTTCCAGCTCATGCTGTTTGCGCTCGATCAGGGCTTTCTGTGCAACAAGCTTGTCCTCGATGACATGCACGTCGCGATTGTGCAGGAACTCGGCTATCTGCGTCAACGGCATATCCAGCACACGCAGGTACCGGATTGTGTTCAGCACCTCGAACTGCTTGGCACCGTAATACCGGTACCCGGTGCGCGGGTCGATATATTCGGGTTCCAGCAAGCCGCAACGCTCATAATGCCGAAGCGTGCCCAGCGACACATTGAACATATCTGCAACCTTGCCTATACGGAACAGTCTGCCGTCACCCGGCAAAGCGTCGCGCCCTCCACTTCGCTCACTCGCCGTCATGCACGCGCCTTCTCCGAAATTACGCCGTGACGCTTGAGCCACGCGTAGAAGCCAAGACAGATCAGCACGGAAAGCAGCGATCCGGCGGGCGCGGCGACGCCCATGGGGAACAAGGTGTTCGGGAACAGCTTGGATGCCAGATACGCCCCGGGCACACGGACCAGGGTGATGGCCACGATATTGTGGATGAATCCGATATAGGAGCGCCCGCATGCGGCGAAGAAGCCGCTGAAGCAGAAGTGGATGCCCGCGAAGATGCTGTCGACGATGTAGCTGCGGATGTACTGTGTTCCCAGCAGGATTACCGTCGCATCGGTGGTGAACAGGCCGACGATGGAGCCCGCCGTCAGTTCCACCACAATCGATATGACGATGCCGTAGACGACGGTGATCGCGGTGGCGTATCGCAGTGTCTTCGTCGCTCGCTCCATCCTGCCGGCACCGATGTTCTGCGCCGAGACGGCGGATACCGTGGCCAGCATGGACGACGGTACCAGGAACAACGCGCTGATCACCTTTTCGACGACGCCGACAGCTGCCGCATCGTTCAGGCCACGGTAGTTGGCGATGACCGTGATGATGATGAAGGCGATCTGGATGCAGCCGTCCTGAACCGCCGTCGGCACTCCGATGCCGAGAATGCCGCGGAGCATGGCCCTATCGGGGCGAAGATCGCCGAACTTCAGTCTGATGCCCGTACGCCGGCGGCGAATCGCCACCAATGTCACGGTCACACTGATGGCCTGCGCCAGTGTGGTGCCCAATGCCGCGCCCGAGGGACCAAGACGCAGCCAGCCCATAAACAGGTAGTCGAACACGATGTTGCAGAAGCATGCAACCGCAATGAAATACATGGGGCTTTTCGAATCGCCCATCCCACGGAACACCGAGCTGATAATGTTGTACGCGACGATGAACGGGATGCCGATATAGCAGATGGTCAGATACTGCGCGGTTCCCTCGACGGCTTCGACTGGCACGCCGATCAGCGAGATGATGTTGTGCACGTTCAACAGCAGAACGACCGTCAGCGCCAACGCGATTCCTGCGAACAGCGTGATGACGTTGCCGATGGCCTTGGCCGCACGGTCGAGCCTGTTCGCGCCGACCGCACGGCCGATGGTGACGGTCGCGCCCATGGCAAGACCCACGATGACCACGGTGAGCATGTACAGCACCTGGCTGCCGTTCGCCACCGCGGTGATGCCGTCGATGCCGATGAACTGTCCGGCGATGAACAGATCGGCCATGCCGTACAGCGTCTGCAGGAAATACGACAGCAGATACGGCAACGCGAAGGTGACGATCGTTCTGAACACGCTTCCCGTTGTCAGGTTCTTTCCCATGGGTTGTCTCTTATCCTCCCGTTTCGGCCTATGTCTTCCAGCAGGAAGGCTAAACCTTACAATGGTTGTAGAGTCAATCCCAAAGCATTGTCATGTCCAATATGCGGAAAACCGTCTTTCACCCCATGACCGGAGCGGTGGCTTCGTCTTCCCCGTCCGGCTCGTCGGCGAGACCCATGAGCTCTCCCATCTTGTCCGCGTACACGCCCGTCTCATGCATGAGCAGGGCCCGCACTGCCCGAAGCGATTCGCGATCCCGAGGAAGACGGTACAAGGCGATGGTCGCGGCCATTTCGCCAAGCTTTTCATAGTTGTCCAACATGCGTTTGCGATCCTTGTGCGAAGCGAGCATCGCATCCATGCGATCCTCCGGTTCGGCGAAAAAGATATATCCGGCAAGGGTAAGCAGCAGACCAGCCTTCCTCACATTGCGTGCCTGGCTGTCAAGTTCTTTGACACCATTCTCGAACATGGTTCGATCACGCAGTCTGAAGCCTTCCTGGAGAAGACCCGAAGCCGACGGCCCCATAAGGGAGATGGCAAGGTCATGCAGATAGAGCGGGTCTTTCCATATATATCCTCCACTTCATATACGCCATTGTCCTCGATCTCGGCCAGTAGTTGGGCGACGGGCTTAGTGTTCTCATCCCACAGATTCCGATATGCCTCCACAATGTGTTCGGCGTCATACAGATATCTGGCATCGAGGCAAGCCGGATATTCCAATGAGCTGGTGACGCTCAGATCCACAGAACAGGCATATTCCAGATCCGCCTTGATCCGCATATCCTGCAACTGGGCGCATACATGCCTGTATCGGAAATCGGGATCACATCCCAATTCGACCACTTTCGGATCATCGCGGAGCATACACATACCCAATCCCCCATAAGCGAGAACCATCAGCGCCGCATCAGCGGCCCTAGGCTCGCCCCCTCCCCATCGCAACAGAGTGTATGCGGCCAGACGGTAGGTCTGTCGCAGGTATTCCATCATGCATTCGAGCCGTTTCCTCCTTCCGCCTCCGCTCTTCTTCCCCTTGGTCTTTTTCCTTCGGAACACCTCACGTGTATCGAACAGACCAAGCTGGAACGGCATCCTGTTGCTCGGCCGATGCGTCGCCACCGCGACGGAAGCATCATTAATCATTTCATACAGCCATGCGCTCATGCCGTATTTACGAACCACATTGCGGCATCCGGTCAGGAATTCGGCATCATAGCCTATTTGGAACCGATCCAATATGATCATATCCATGTCGAGGTTCACCGGCCATGACGTGCCGCCGAACAAGTCATCCGCAAGCTCGTGCACCACGTCATCGAACAGGGAAAGCGGACCTTCCATATCGTGTTCGAGACGTATCCGATCAAGGTCCGCGAAACAACGCCCCGAGCTGTACCGGTCGAAGCGCTCGATCAGCCGATCCATCGTTTGCAGGAAAGCCTGTTCGTCCATATTGAATGGCGTGGCCACGGCAACTGTCATATGCAACTCCTTCGTCGTAGAGATGCACCTACTGTCGCATATCCGTCCACCTCTCCGTCACAATCCTTTGAAAAAAGTGAATAAGTGGACAATTTCCACCTATCCACACCCCCATACCTGTCTGTGGACAACTTGCGCAATAACAAAAGGCCCTTCCTCCAAAAAGAGGAAGGGCCTGATCTTCGCGTAGGCGACGAGCCGGTCCGTCAGTTGATGAGTTCCTTGACCGCTGCGATGACGGCCTGCAGACTCGCCTTGGCGTCACCAAACAGCATCTGCGTGTTGTCTTCGAAGTACAGCTCGTTCTGGATGCCGGCATAACCGGTGCCACGGCCACGCTTCATGACCACCACGTTCTGCGCCTTGTCGACGTCGAGAATCGGCATGCCGGAAACCGGGGTGCCCGGCTTGCGGGCGGCCGGATTGGTCACGTCGTTGGCGCCGACCACCAGAGCCACGTTGGCCTGCGGGAACTGCGGATTGATGTCATCCAGGTCGACGAGCTCCTCATACGGGACGTTGGCCTCGGCGAGTAGCACGTTCATATGGCCAGGCATACGGCCTGCCACCGGATGGATGGCGTAGGAGACTTCGACACCATGGTCCTTGAGCAGGGTGCCAAGGTCAGCGAGCTCACGCTGGGCCTGGGCCTGGGCCAGACCGAAGCCCGGCACGAAGATGACCTTCTCTGCGTAGACGAGCTGGACGGCCAGATCGTCGGCGGAGGTTTCCTTCATGGTGCCCTCCGGCCCCTCTCCGGCGCCCGCCGCAGAATTGGAGCCGCCGAAGCCACCAGCCAAGACGGACAGCAGCGGACGGTTCATAGCCTTGGACATGGCGATGGACAGGGTCACGCCCGCCGCACCGACGAGCGCGCCGGCCACGATCAGGGCGATGTTGTTGATGGCCAGACCGGACATGGCCACTGCGGTGCCGGTGCAGGCGTTCAACACGGAGATGACGACCGGCATATCAGCGCCGCCGATCGGGATGACGAACACGAGGCCGTAGCACAGGGCGAACACGGTGGTCAGGATCGACCAGAGCAGACGCTGGTTCGGCTGCACGCACAACATCACGAAGGACACGATGGTGAGCACGACGAACAGGATGTTCCAGAAGCCCTTGCCCGGCAGGCTCAGCTTCTTGACCCACTTGATGCCCTGCAGCTTGCCGGCTGCGATCAGCGAGCCGGAGAAGGTGACGGAGCCGATCATGATGCCCAGACCCGCGGTGATGAGCACCACGATGGATGGGGTTTCGGCGGAGGTCAGGATGTCGTTCAATGCCACGAGCGCGGCGGCGCCACCGCCCACGGTGTTGAACACGGAGACCAGCTGCGGCATGTCGGTCATCTTGACCTTCTTGGCGGAGACCACGCCCGCCACGGCGCCGATGACGATGCCGACGATCAGCACGATGACTGCGACGCCATGCTTGAAACCGTTGGAGGCCTCACCTGCGAACAGCACGATGAAGGCCATGGCCACGGCGAACACCATGCCGATGGCGGAGACCATGTTGCCCTTGCGGGCGGTCTTCGGGGAGTTCATCAGGTGCAGGCCGATGACGAACATCACTGCGGCCAGCAGATAGACGAACCATTCGATGACGCCGAGCGGCGTGCTCAGCATTTCGGCCAGGGTACCCATTTACTTGGCCTCCTCTTCCTTCTTCTTGCCCTTGTCGGACTTGAACATCTCCAGCATGCGGTCGGTGACGACGTAGCCGCCGACGACGTTCATCGTGCCCAGCACGGCGGCCAGGAAGATGAACACCCAGGCGAGCGGACTGGTGGCGTGCGCGGCGACGATGACGACGCCCGCGATGACGATGCCGTGGATGGAGTTGGCGCCCGACATCAGCGGGGTGTGCAGGGTGGCGGGCACCTTGCCGATGACCTCGACGCCGATGAGCAGCGCGAGGACGAACAGTGTGATCGCAACGACGATATCCATTGCTTTACTCCTCTTCCTTCTTGGCTTCCTCGCCGCGGCCGGCCACGACCATGGCGTTGTCGAGCTCTTCGTTCAGGTCGATGGCGAGCTTGCCGTCACGCACGAAATGCGCCAGCACGTCGGCCACGTTGCGGCTCAGCAGGTTGGATGCGGTGGTGGACACGCCGCTGGCCAGATACGGGGCGCCGATGATGGTCACGCCGTTGTCGGTGACCTGGGTGCCGACGGAGGAGCCTTCGACGTTGCCGCCAAGGTCGCTTGCCGCGCAATCGACGATGACGGCGCCACGATGCAGACCGGCCACACCGGCCTTGGTCAGAAGGACCGGAGGCTTGCGTCCCGGCACTTTGGCGGTGGTGATGACGATGTCGAAGCCGGCGGCCTTCTGATCGACCGCGGCCTGTTGCTGGGCCTGCTCTTCGGCGCTCAGCGCGCGTGCGTAGCCGCCTTCGCCCTGGCCCTTGGAGAAGTCAAGACCAAGGTCGAGGAACTTGGCGCCCAAGGATTCGACTTCGCCCTTGGATGCCGGACGCACGTCGTACGCGGTGACGACGGCGCCGAGACGCTTGGCGGTGCCGATGGCCTGCAGGCCGGCGATACCGGCGCCCAGAATAAGCACCTTGGCCGGGCGGATGGTGCCAGCGGCGGTGGTCATCATCGGCAGGAAGGAACCGTACGCGTTGGCTGCCACGATGGCGGCCTTGTAGCCCATCACGGAGTTCTGCGACGTCATTTCGTCCATGGACTGCGCGGAGCTCAGCTGACGCGGCAGCTTTTCCATGGCGACGCCGACCAGACCGGCCTTCTCGATCGCGGCGACGTAATCGGCATCGGTGAACGATCCCAACATGCCAATGATCCATGTGCCCTGCTTGACGCGGGCGAGCAGCTCATTGCTTGGACGATCCACAAAACCCAGCGCGTCGGCGCGTGCGATCACATCGTCGGCGGAGACGACCTGCGCGCCCGCCTTCGTATAATCTTCATCAACGTAGTGCGATGCGACGCCCGCACCGGACTCAATCAGACATGTAACACCTGATTTACGCAACCTCGTTACGATATCCGGTGTCAGAGCAACACGGGACTCGTGTTCGGAAGTCTCGTTGAGAACTCCGAAGACCACGGTGGCTTCAGCTTTTTCAGCCATAGGTGCCCTTTCTTCCTCGTTAAAGAAATCTAATGAACAGATACAGCGCCCAAGTGTAACGTACACGGCAACATCGCGGCCGCAATCGTTCATCTTTCGAATCACGGGCTGTATCCGGCATGCGCCGCCCGTTTCCCTGATGGCCTGTCACCTTACGCTACCGTAAGGTGACGTGTCGCGCGCGACGGGCTATCATTCCTTCTTTAGATACCGTTTATATACGTAGGAGAGTCACGTGTCCATCATCACCTCGTTGAACAAGCAGGCCACTAATCTCGCAAGGAAGGCGTTGCGCTTGGGCAACGATTTCGTGCACCCGGTCAGCGACGATTCCGGCAATACACCGGATTACAACGACCCGAACAGCATCCTCTCCCCCGATGGCCATATCGAGCTGCCGCACACCGCTGAATGGGGACCGGGATACCCGTCCACCACGTTCCTTGACCCTGAAACCGGACTGTTGACCACGAAGACAGAGGGCAATCCGCCGCTAGACGAAGGCACCTCCATCTACGATATCTACGCCGACCGCGCCGCTCGTATGGGCGACGAACCATTGTACACGTTCAAGCAAGATGGCGATTGGCACACCAAGACCGCAAATGAGACGCTCGCCGACATCCGCGCCGTCGCGAAGGGCTTGCTGCATTATGGTTTGAAGAAGGGCGATGGCGTGGCTTTCATGTGCCGCACCTCCTACGATTGGGATGTGTTCGACGCGGCCGTCATGGCCTGCGGCGGCGTGCTCGCCACGATTTACGATACCGATTCCGCCGAGCAGATCCGCAATATCGTCAACAATTCCGATGCGCGTCTGCTGGTCGTGGAAACCACTGATATGAAGGCGAAGGCGGACGGGGCCGAAACCGAATGCCCGACTTTGGAGCACATCGTCTGCTTCGAGACCGGTGGTCTTGACGAGATCAAGGCGTATGGCTCCGGTGTGAGCGATGAGGCGCTCGATGCGCGAATCGATTCCGTGCAGAAGACCGATCTGTGCTCCATTGTGTACACGTCCGGTTCGACCGCCGCGCCGAAGGGCGTGGAGATGACGCATGAGCATTATTGCGCCACCGCGTTCAATCTGCCCGATTATATGCCGGAACTGCTGCATGACAAGAAGAACACCGTCCTGCTGTTCCTGCCTCAGGCGCATTCCTTCGCCCGTGCCATCAACTACATCTGCGTAGCAAGCAATCTGCATATTTATATCGCGCAGGGCATCAAGACATTGACCGCCGATTTGCAGGTGGCCAAGCCGACCATCATGATCGTTGTTCCGCGTGTGCTGGAGAAGGTGTACAACGCTGCTTCCCAGAAGGCCGGTCATGGCGCCAAGGGCGTTGCTTTCGCCGCAGCCGTGGTCGCCGCGCAGAATTATATGAAGGAAGTCAGCACCAAGGGGAAGACCGGAACGCTTACCAAGGCACGTCGCGCGGCGTTCGATCCGGTGGTCTATGCCTCGCTGCGTGAGGTGCTCGGCGGACGCGCCAAGTGGATCGTCGCGGGCGGTGCGCCGCTTGATCCGGAGTTGTTGGCGTTCTTCCGTGGTGCCGGCGTGCCGGTCTACGAAGGCTACGGATTGACCGAAACCACCGCGCCGTGCGCGTTCAACGTGCTTGGCGTGCCGTATCATCAGGGTTCCGTCGGCATCGCGTTCCCTGGTTTCGAGCTGCGTATCGCCGAGGATGGGGAGATTCAGGTCAAGGGCGCTTCGGTGTTCCCGAAGTACCATAAGAACGGCGAGGCCACCGAGGATTCCTTTACCGAGGATGGCTGGTACAAGACCGGCGACTTGGGCCGCATTGACGACGATGGCTTCCTGTACATCATCGGACGCAAGAAGGATCTCATCATCACCGCCGGCGGCAAGAACGTCTCCCCTGGCCCGATCGAGGATGTCATCAAGCGTTGCGAATTCGTCTCTCAAGCGTTGGTGCTTGGCGACAAGCGTCCGTTCATCTCCGCGCTGATCACGCTTGACGAGGAAGCGTTGCGTCCATGGCTGGAAAGCAAGGGTCTCAACCGAGATATGTCGATGGAGGAGGCCTCCAGCAACGCGGCCGTCCGCGCCGAAGTCCAGAAGTGGGTCGATCAGGCCAATGAGGGCGTGTCCCGTGCCGAATCCGTGCGTAAGTTCATCATCCTGCCGGAGGAGTTCACACAGGAGAACGGTTTGATGACCGCTTCCATGAAGGTCATCCGTCCGAAGGTGATCAAGCGTTACGCCACCCTGCTGAACACGCAAATGTACACCAAGAAGAAGTGACCATCCAGCACCAACAAGCTTAGAGCATAAGAAAGCCTGCCGCATAAACAGCGGCAGGCTTTATTGTTCCCACCCGGAAAAAATCAGAAGCCCAGCTTCTCAAGCTGCTTGGCTGAGCCGTCAAACGGGCAGCCCAGTGGGCTGACCGTAGGCGAAGTGAGCAGCTTCGCCGCGAAGCGGATCCTAAGCGGCTTAGAAGCCCAGCTTCTCAAGCTGCTTAGGATCCGACTGCCATCCCTTGGCCACCTTGACATGCAGGTCGAGCTTGGCCTTCTGCCCGACGATGCGGTTGACCGCGGTGCGCAGCTTCTTCTTGACGCGTACCAGATGCTCCGCGTTATGTCCGATGATGATCGGCTTCTGCGAATCACGTTCCACGTAGATCGACACAATCACCTGCGCCTTGCCCGCGTAGGATTCGCCGCTGTCGTTGTCTTCCGGATATTCGATGGAATCCACCACCACGGCGAGCGAATGCGGCAGCTCGTCATCCAATTCCTCCAGGAACGCGCCTCGAATCAGTTCGGCGATGGTGTCTTCCGGACGTTCTTCGGTGATTTGCTCGGCCGGATACATCTGCGGTCCTTCGGGCATGTTCTCCACCAGCACGTTGCGTACTTCGGCGAGATTGTCGTGCTCGAGGGCGCTCACCGGCACAATGTCGGTGAAGTCGGCGAACTCGTTGATTTCGATGAGCTTGTCGATCAAAGCGCTTCGGTCCAATTCGTCGATTTTGGTGACGATGGCGATCAGCGGCACCTTCCATTTGAATGTGCCGTCGTCGCGTTTGACGGCGAAATCAGAACGCAGCCTGCTCAGAATGCGTTTGTCGCCGGGGCCGATTTCCTGGTCGGCGGGCAGCAGGAAGGCGATCGCGTCGACATCGGATAGCGATTCGTCGACGACATCGTTCAGCCGCTGTCCGAGTAGCGTACGCGGACGGTGGATACCGGGGGTATCGACCAGCACGATCTGCGCGTTGTCTGTGGTCAGAATGCCGCGGATGGCCTTACGTGTAGTCTCCGGACGGGATGAGGCGATGGCGATCTGCGTGCCGATAAGCGCGTTGATCAGCGTCGATTTGCCGACGTTCGGACGTCCGACCACCGCGACGAAGCCGGAACGATATGGAACGGGGGCTTCGGCGTCGGAATGCTGGGAAGCCGGTTCGGTCACATCTGCGTCAGTCATGCTTGTCCTTGGAATCCTTGTCGTCATGGGATGCCTCTTCGGCACCGTTCGTATGGTCTTCGTGTTGTTCAGTTTCGTCCACGCCCTCGACGTGGGCCGGTTCCACCACGATGGTGGACACTTTCTTGCGGCGTCCCGCGGAGTCGACCGCGGTCAGGCGCAGGCCCCTGGTGACGGCCGTCGAACCGACGATCGGCACGCGGCCAAGCAGCTTGGTGAGCAGACCGTATACCGTGTCGACGTCGTCCTCGTCGATGTCGATTTCGAAGATCTCCTCCAAGTCGGCGATGGGCGTGCGTGCCGGCATGCTCCATTTGTTCTCGCCGATTTGTTCCGGATCGGCATGCTGGGTACGGTCGTGCTCGTCCTCCAGTTCGCCGACGATCTGTTCGATGGTGTCTTCGATGGTGACCAGGCCGGCGATGCCGCCGTATTCATCCACGACGATAGCCACATGCTGGCGGGTGCGCTGCATCTGGTGGAACAGGTCGTCGACCGGCTTGGATTCGGGCACCAGCATCGGGTCACGGACGATGGATTCGACATCGCGGGATATCGCCGCGGGATTGAACGCCGTGGCGCGCACGGCATCCTTCAGGTATGCCACGCCGACCAGATCATCCACATCATCGCCGATGACCGGTATACGGGAGAATCCGGAACGGGAGCACAATTTCAGCATGTTCTCCAGCGTCTCCCCGCGTTCGATGCAAATCATATCAGTGCGCGGCACCATGATCTCACGCGTCAACGTTTCGGACAACGTCAATACGTTGCGCAGCATTTCGGAAACCTCAGGGTCGAAATCATTCGCCTCGACCAGACGATCTATGGTGGCGCGCCCTTGTTCGAGTTGGATTTTTTCAAGCTCCTCATCGTCCGACAGATCATTCGAATGACGTTTCGCATCCTTCTGTCCGCCGATTTTAGCGAACGGCGTCAAAGCCACCGCGACCGACGCCGCATCGGCATGCTTCAGCATCAGATCGACCGGTTTGGAGGCGCCCGCGCTACGTGGACGGACCAGCAGCGAAATCACCGCGACCACCAGCGCGAACACGAAGCCGACAAGCAGTCCCGCCCATAACGGCGCATCGCACAACGACGCGATCGCGGCGACCAACACACCGTCAAGCACATTGCAGGTGATGCGGAAGAACGCGCATGAACCGGCGGTCGCGTAGCGGTCGGCGATCAGCCGCTGCACCTTGTGGATGCGTTTGATCTTCTTGTCGCGTATGAATTGCGATGCCTCCGTATCCGTCTGAATCTCAAGAATGAGGTTGTTCAGACTTGCCCTCGTGACACGTCCCACCGCGCCTTCCGTCGCGGCCATCGACAGCGACAGCCAGACCAGCAGCAATGCGATGACGACGAGAATCGCAATCATCGTGATAGTCGTTGTTTCCATGGTTCGTCAACCCCCACTTTCGAAACCGTCGGATGATGCATCATGCCGTCATTTGGCCGTTTTGCCGCCGGCCCCGTGTTCGCGGTCCCATTCGGCGAGCGCATCCGGCGTGCCGGCGGGAAGCGTCGCCTGCGCGCCGGCTCCCTGTCGAAGCGCGAAGAACGTCAATAGCAGCTGGCGTTGCAAGCCGAACATCTGCCGTTCCTGTTCGGGTGTGACATGGTCGTATCCGAGCAGGTGGAGGATGCCGTGGATGGTCAGCAGCATCATTTCCTCCATGGTGCTGTGGCCGGCCGCGAGCGCCTGCTGGGCGGCCACCCACGGGCATAGCACGATGTCGCCCAGCACGCCTTCCATTTCGGTTCCGCCGTCTCCGGGGCGCAGTTCGTCCATTGGGAAGCTCATGACGTCGGTGGGGCCTTCGAGGTTCATCCAACGCATGTGCAGTTGGGCGATGGGATCCGGGTCCACGAACATGATGGTCAGGTCGGATTGTGTGCTGACCCTCATCTGGCTCATGACCCATACGCCGAGGTCGGAAAAGATTTTGCCGTCGATCTGCCAGGCGGTTTCGTTCGTCACTTCAACGCTCATTTATGCGTTTTCCTTGTTCTTGTCGTCGAATGGTTGCGATGATGCGGCACGCGCGCTTCTGCTGTGGTCTCCCGCTATGGCCGTGTGCCTGTCGTAGGCGGCGACGATTTTGCCCACGAGCGCGTGGCGGACCACGTCTTCGGGCTTCAGGTGGGCGAAGGCGATGCCGTCGATGCCGTCGAGGATGTGTTCGATGGTGGCCAGACCTGATTTCGGCACGGTCAGATCCACTTGGGTCACGTCGCCGGTGATGACCATTTTGGTGTTGAATCCCAGTCGGGTCAGGAACATCTTCATCTGCTGTTCGGTGGTGTTCTGGGCCTCGTCGAGGATCACGAACGCGTCGTTGAGCGTGCGGCCGCGCATGTAGGCGAGCGGCGCCACTTCGATGGTGCCGTCGTCCATGTATCGTTTGAGCTGGTCCGCTCCGAGCATGTCGGACAGCGCGTCGTACAGCGGTCGCAGGTACGGGTCGACCTTTTCGTTGAGCGTGCCCGGCAGGAAGCCGAGGTTCTCCCCTGCTTCGACGGCGGGACGGGTCAGTATGATGCGCCGGACCTGCCTGTCTTGGAAAGCACGTACCGCTTTGGCTACGGCAAGATAGGTTTTGCCGGTGCCTGCCGGTCCGATGGCGAAGGTGATGGTGTGCGATTCGATGGCGTTGACGTAGGCTATCTGTCCGGCGGTTTTGGCACGGACCGGTTTGCCGAGCGCGAAGGTGATGACGCCCGGCACGTGAGGACGCCGCCTGTCTGCGGTTTCCTCACGATGGGACGCGTGCGACTGTTGCCTGCCGGCCATGCGCAATTCCTCCACCACGCGGCCGTGGCCGGGATGTGTGGCGCGGACCGGATTTTTAAGCACGTTCTGGTCGAGCATGCGACGGACGGTATCGGCGTCCATCGGCGCGGTATAGGCGGCTTGGATGATATCGGCAACCACCTGTTCGGCTTGGGCGGCTTGGGATTCGGATTTGCTGGAATGCGACATGATGGCGATGCGGTTGCCCCGTACGATGATGGTCAGGTCGGGGAACGCACGTTCGACTTCCCGAAGCACCTCGTCCACAGGGCCGAGCACGGTCACCGGATCAAGCTGTTGGGGTATCGCGATGGTGCGTGTAGTGGTGGGCACAGAACCTCTTCCGATGTCGGTATTGGCAGTATGTGGACTATTCGTCGAGCTTTTCGCCGGTAAGCACGTGGGCGTGCACGTGGAACACGGTCTGTCCGGCGTCGATTCCGGTGTTGAAGATCAGACGGAAGGCGCCATGGAACTCCTGGTCGGCGATTTTCTGCGCCACTTCGGCCATGTGGGCGAGCTGTGCCGGATCCTCTTTGGCGAGTTCGGCGACGTTCGCGTAGTGCTTGCGCGGCACGATCAGTACGTGCACCTTGGCTTTCGGATTGATGTCCTTGAAGGCGTAGGTGGCATCGTCCTCGTACACCTTCTCGCTGGGAATCTCACCTGCGATGATCTTGCAGAACAGGCAATCCTTGTCGCTCATAACGCTCCTTATCGGTATTGGAAAAACCTTCGCTACCATGCTACACCAGCAGGAAACGGGGCGATTCCGGCAATTTCACGCAATGGAGCCGGGATCAGACGAAACGTCCCAATGCTCGCGCGAGCAATGACAGCGCGACCGGACCGGCGGTGGACGCACGTAGGATGTTGCTTCCCAGCACGCACACTTCGGCGCCGGCTTTCGTGAACGCCTCGACTTCGGCGTCGCTGATGCCGCCTTCCGGACCGACGAGCACATATATGGTGCGCGGACGTCCGTCCTTCAGACACGTATCGGACAGTTTGGCGATACCGGTTTCCAGTTGTTCCCAGGTCTTCGTGGCATCTTGATGCAGCACGATCACCATGTCGCCATGCACGCATGCGCGCTTGCAGATGGCGACCACCTGCTTGCTGGTCACGCAATCGTCCAGCTGGGGCGTCCACGATCTGCGCGACTGTTCGGTGGCGGATTCCAGCACCTGCCTCCACTTTTTGTCAGTACGTCCTGCCTTCCATTTGGCGATGGAACGGTCGGCCTGCCAGGGAATCACCTGATCGACGCCGATCTGCGTGGCCATATCGATCGCCTGTTCGTCATGGCCGGTTTTGGCGAGAGCCTGCACCAGCGCGAGCCTGGTGACCGGCTGCGGCTCCTTGCCGAATCGCACCACTTCCGCGATTCCCTGCTGCGCGTCGCGCAGTACGGCGTGGATGCGCAATCCCCTGCCGTCGGAAAGCTGCAGTTCGTCGCCGTCCTTCAATCGCATGGCCTGGATGGCGTGCCTGCGTACGGATGAGGGAAGCGTCAGCCTCCATCCGGCGTTGAGCTCGTCGCTGTTCACCGGTACGTCGTCATGGTCCGTATCAAGCAGAAAAAGGGCATCAGTCATAGCTTCCGAGCCTATCAGGAACCCCACATAACCCATATCGGACCTATCGCGACACGCCGGGATTTGCATCATGGATTTCAACTGCTATAGTTTTCATTCGTTGCCGCTGAGCAACGCACCTGTCCGGGTGGCGGAATGGTAGACGCGCTAGCTTGAGGTGCTAGTGCCTATTTTATACAGGCGTGCGGGTTCAAGTCCCGCTCCGGACACCGGAATAAACCCCTTGGAAACAAGGGGTTTTCTTGTATCTGACGAAAGATTGGTGGAATACGGGCAATGCGGTTCATTCATCTTGACTCCATCGACGACGAGCGTGTGGCGGCTTATGTGAATCTCACGGAAATCCAGCTGCGCAACAGGCTGGAGCCCAGCAAGGGATTGTTCATCGCCGAATCGCCCAAAGTGATAGACCGTGCCCTGGCCGCTGGACGCGAGCCGATTTCCCTGCTGGTCGAGGAGTCGTGGATCGACGGCATGAGCGGCATGTTCGATGTCATCGAGAAACGTTGGGGCGATGACATTCCCGTGTATGCCGCTTCGCCTGAGCAGCTCAAACGTCTAACCGGCTACCGGCTGCATCGCGGAGCCCTTGCCGCGATGAAACGCTGGTCCCTGCCCAGCGTCGAAGAGGTCTGCCGTGGCGCTCGACGGGTCGCGGTCATGGAGAATATCGTCGACCACACGAATGTGGGCGCTCTCATGCGTTCGGCTGCGGCGCTCGACGTGGATGCTGTGCTCGTCACTCCGTCCTGTGGCGACCCGTTGTACCGGCGCGCGGCACGCGTGTCCATGGGCACGGTGTTCCAAGTGCCGTGGACGCGCATCGGAGGGGACGACAAGCATTATTGGCCGTTCACCGGCATGCGGGAACTGCATGATCTGGGGTTCACCACCGTAGCGATGGCGCTTGAGGATGATTCCATTTCTTTGGCCGAATTGGTCCGCCGTCTCAACAACGCCGAGACTGAAAGCGACCATATTGACAAGCTCGCGTTGATTTTCGGTACCGAAGGAGATGGACTGTCGCACCACACCATCTCCCGCGCCGACCTTACGGTGAAGATTCCCATGAGCCACGGCGTGGACAGTCTCAATGTCGCCGCATCAAGCGCGGTCGCCTTCTATGCGACGCGTCGAGTGGACCATCATGCGTGAGACGCGCATGAACGCATGGTGAAACGCTGCTGAAACGAACTGAAAATTTTCAAGACTCGCGCTGCAAACTCCTTGCGATTTGCTGAATTTATGCAATCATAGTGTGCGTAAGCGGTTTCGTGATGAAGCGGACCGACCGTGCGTACGGTGTCGCAAGACGCTCTCGGAGAGGAGTTCCCATGGCGAAGAACCCAAAGATTCTTTCCATCGTGCTGGCAGGCGGTGAGGGCACCCGTCTGATGCCATTGACCAGGGACAGGGCCAAGCCTGCCGTCCCATTCGGCGGCGTGTTCCGTCTGATTGATTTTCCGCTGAGCAATCTGGTGAATTCCGGCTACATGCAGACGGTCGTGCTTACCCAGTACAAGTCCCATTCGCTTGACCGCCATATCTCCACTGTATGGCGTTTCTCGCCGCTGTTGGGCAACTACGTCTCCCCTGTGCCGGCGCAGCAGCGTCTCGGCAAGCATTGGTATCTCGGTTCGGCCGACGCCATCTACCAGACCATCAACATCATTGAGGACGTGCAGCCCGACATCGTGGTGATTGTCGGCGCCGACCATGTCTATCGCATGGATTTCCAGCAGATGGTGCAGCAGCACATCGAATCCGGCGCGGAATTCACCGTTGCCGGCATCCGTCAGCCCATCAGCCAGTCCAACCAGTTCGGTGTGATCGAGGTCGATCCCGATCATCCGAATATGATCAAGAGCTTCCAGGAGAAGCCGCAGACCACCACGGGACTGCCGGACGACCCGAATTCCATCCTGGCCTCCATGGGCAACTATGTGGCCAACACCGATGCCTTGTTCGCGGCGCTTTCGTTGGATGAGAAGGCCGAGGATACGAAGCATGATATGGGCGGCGACATCGCGCCGTATTTCGCGGCACGCAACGAGGCCGGCGTCTACGATTTCAATTCCAACGAGATTCCGGGAGCCACACCGACCGACCACGCCTACTGGCGTGACGTGGGCACGCTGAAGCAGTTCTACGATGCGCATATGGATCTGATCTCCTATGTGCCGGAGTTCAACCTGTACAACACCGAATGGCCTATCTACACGCTGTCCGGCAACCTGCCGCCGGCGAAGTTCGTGCATGCCGGCCGCGACCGCCTGGGCCATGCCACCGATTCGATCGTCTCCCCCGGCGTCATCGTTTCCGGCGGCGAGGTGCACCATTCCGTCCTGTCGCCGAACGTGCGCATCCATTCGTGGTCTCAGGTCGTCGATTCGATTCTGTTCGACGGTGTGGTCATCAACCGTCGCGCGCGGGTCTACAAGGCGATTCTCGACAAGAACGTCGTGTTGACGGAGAATTCGACCGTTGGCATCGATACCGAGCATGATTTGGCGCGTGGCTTCACCGTCACGCCGGAAGGCATCACCGTGGTGCCGAAGGGTACCGTGGTCGACGACTGACATACGTCGTAATACGAAAGGCGCGCTTCCCCGTTCGGGAGACGCGCCTTTCGTATGTTGTTCCGCTTTTCTTACGTTTGGCGGCCGCGGTTCACTGCACGGCAACCGCAGCAAACGTCAGTATTTCGGCAGATTGTCGAAATTGAAGCCGAGCGCGGCGAGCTGGTCACGGCCTTCCGGCGTGATCTTGTCCATCGTCCAACGAGGTTGCCAGGTCCAGTCGATGCGGAATTCTTCGACGAGACCGGCGAGGGTGCTGGCGCATTCGTCTTCGATCAGGTCGGTCAGCGGGCAGGCCGGCGTGGTGAGCGTCATCGTGATGATGGCTCGGCCCAGTTCGTCGATTTCGATGCCGTAAACCAGACCAAGGTCGATGACGTCGATGCCGAGTTCCGGGTCGATGACCTGGTGCAGGGCTTCTTTCACGTCAGCTGCCGTGGCACGTCCGATATCGTCGACGGCTTTCAGCGGAATGTCGTCATCCTGCGGTTGGGAGCATCCGCACGCGTCGGCATGATTGCCGCAGCCGCAAGTGTCCTGCCCGTCTTTTTTGGATTCCTTGTTCACCGGTTTGCCGTCCTTGAACCCTTTGGCCAGGTTCGGATTGAGCATGACGCGACGGGCCGCGTCCTCATCGTTGCCCAAGGCCTTGGTCACGGAATCGAAGATCGACGCCTGCGGTTCGGGTACCAGGGTGTCGCTCATTGTCTCTCCAAACTGTTGATGGACGTTGCTTGTATCTGTTGAGCAAGAATAGCGCGTCGCTTGGGGTTTGTCACTAGTGTTTTTCCAAACGCCGAGTTGAAGGCTCAGGCTTTCGCGGCCAGAGCCTTGGCCACGGCGTCCTTCATGCCCTCCCAGCCGAGCAGCGCGCATTTGATGCGCATCGGATACTGGGAGACCCCTTGGAAGACGATGCCGTCCTCCAAGGATTCCTCGGCCTGTTCGTCATTCAGTCCTTTGCCGCGTGACTCCATAAGCTTATGGAAGGTTTCGGCGAGTTTCATGGCCTCGTCCACGGTTTTGCCTTCGACGAGATCGACCATGACGGACAGGCTGGCTTGGGAGATGGAGCATCCGTGGCCATCCCATACGAGCCGTTCGATGGTGTATGGCTCGGCATCGGAGACTTCGGCATGGATGGTGGCCTCGTCACCACAGGTCGGGTTGAATTGGTGCGATTCTCCCGGCGTGCAGTATTCGTGGCTGGCCTGCACCGTGGTTTCGGCGGCATGCGAGGCGTTTTCCGAAGTGAGGTCAGGTGCGAAATGCTCCTTGCCGTGCGGGTTCTTCGCGGCTTCGAGGATGACTTCCTGGTACATCTGCTCAAGGTCGCTTCCGGACATCTCAAAATCACTCATATTTCGTTACTCAACTCCAAAGAACGGACGAACTTTGCCGAGCGCCTCGATGAGGGCCTGTGCGTCTTCGACCGAATTGTAGATGCCGCTGGACGCGCGGTTGGAGGCATACACGCCGAAGTGGCGGTGCACCGGCTGCGCGCAGTGGTGTCCGACGCGGATGGCGATGCCCTGCGCGTCGATGAACTGGCCGACGTCGTGCGGGTGCACGCCTTCGACTTCGAACGCGACGGTACCGATGCGCTCCTTGTTGGAGCGGGGTCCGAGGATTCGGATGCCGTCGATATCGCCCATTTTGAGCAGTTCGTCGGTGATGGTGCGTTCGTGCGCCTCGAGCTTTTCCATGCCGATGTTCATCAGCCATTCGGCGGCGACACCGGCGGCGACGACCTGTGCCACCGGCTGCGTGCCCGCTTCGAATCGTGCGGGAGGCTCCATGTACTGGGCTTCCTGGTCCATCCAGGCAAGCTCCACCATGGATCCGCCGAAATTGGCCGGAGGCAATGCCTCAAGCATTTCACGCTTGCCATAGAGGAATCCGACGCCGGTCGGGCCATACATTTTGTGGGCGCTCCATGCGGCGAAGTCGACGTCCAAAGCGTGGAAATCCACTTTGAGGTGCGGCACGGACTGGCATGCGTCGAGCACGAACACGGCACCCACCTCGTGGGCGCGGCGGATAATCGGCGCGATGTCGGTAATCGCTCCTGTGGTATTGCCCACATGCGTGACGGCAACGATCTTCGTGCGGTCGGTGATTACTTCGTCCGCGGTGTCGGAACGCACACGGCCTTCCTCGTCCAAGTCGAACCATTTGAGCGTGGCGCCGGTGCGCAGCGCAAGTTCCTGGAACGGCAGCAGCACGGAATGGTGTTCCGCCTTGGTGACGACGATCTCATCGCCCGGTTTCAACGCGAAACGCTTGGCGGTCTCTCCCCCGCGTCCAAGCGACGCGTTGCCGAATGCGGTGGCCAACAGGTTCAGTCCTGCGGTGGCGCCGGCGGTGACGACGATCTCCTCTTCGCCTTCCGCCGAATTGGCGCCAACCAGCTTGGCCACTTTGGCGCGCGCATCCTCGAACGCCATGGTGCTACGCGCGGCAAGCTCATGCGCGCCTCGGTGCACTCCGGCGTTGATGGTGCGGTAGAAGTCCGATTCCGCGTCGATCACGCACTGCGGCTTCTGCGATGTCGCGGCGGAATCGAGGTATACCAGCGGATGGCCGTGGATTTCCTGGTCGAGAATCGGAAATTGGATGCGGATCGCTGCGAAATCGGTCATGCCAATGCGCTTTCCGAATCGGAGCCTTCCGGCAGGTATGCGTCGTAGCCGGTCTCCTCAAGCTCGTCGGCGAGTTCCGGACCGCCGGTCTTGATGAAGTGGCCGTCGGCGAACACGTGCACGATGTCCGGCTTGATGTAACGCAGGATGCGGGTGTAGTGGGTGACCATGAGGATGCCGAACTGGTTGGTTTCCTTGGCACGGTTCACACCTTCGGAAACGATGCGCAGCGCGTCGACGTCGAGGCCGGAGTCGGTTTCGTCGAGGATGGCGAACTTCGGCTTGAGCAGTTCGAGCTGCAGCACTTCCGCGCGCTTCTTCTCACCGCCGGAGAAGCCTTCGTTCACGGAACGGGTGGCGAACTTCGGGTCCATCTTGAGCCGCTTCATGGCTTCGGACAGTTCCTTCGTCCATGTACGGATGGCCGGCGCCTTGCCGTCCACTTCGGTTTTGGCGGTGCGCAGGAAGTTGGTCATGGACACGCCCGGCACTTCGACCGGGTACTGCATGGCCAGGAAGATGCCCGCCTTGGCTCGCTCGTCCGGGGTCATCTTGAGGATGTCCTCGCCGTCGAGCAGCACCTGGCCGGAGTCGACGATGTACTTCGGGTGGCCGGCCAGCGTGTATGCCAGGGTGGATTTACCGGAACCGTTGGGGCCCATGATGGCATGGGTTTCACCGGAGTTGACGGTCAGGTTCACGCCTTTGAGAATCGGCTTGATGCCGTCCTTGGTTTCGACGTGCGCGTACAGATCTTTGATTTCAAGGGTTGACATGGTTTCTCCTGACGATTATTTCTCTTCCAATACCTGTGCGATCGCGTCGCTTTCGCCGCGGGCCAGGCGCTTGTCGATGACGTTCATAAGATGCTCGGAAATCGCCGGAATGCCGATTTCCTCGACGAGCTCGCCGAAGAAGCCACGCACCACGAGCTTGCGTGCCTCGTTTTCCGAGATGCCGCGCGATTCGAGGTAGAACAGCTCTTCGTCGTCGAATCGTCCGACGGATGAGGCGTGGCCGGCACCGATGATGTTGCCGTTTTCGATTTCCAGATTCGGCTCGGAATCGGCGATGGCACCTGGGGTGAGCACCAGATTGCGGTTGAGCTCGTAGGAGTCGGTGCCCGGCGCGGTAGGCTCGATCAGCGCGTTGCCGACCCATGTGGAGTGCGCTCCCTTGCCGTCGAGCGCGCCCTTGTAGACCACGCGGCTCTTGCATTCGGGATGGTTATGCACCACCATCGTGCGGTGTTCGATATGCTCGCCCGGGTCCACGAAGTAGATGCCGAGCATGTTGAGGTCGCCCTGTTCGCCGCCGAAGTCCTGGTCCATGCGAATGCGCACGACATCACCACCGAGGGTGACCACGGAATGGCGCAGGGACGCCTCCTCGCCCACGTGGATGCGCTGGTTGCCGACGTGTTTGGAGTCCTTGTTCCATTCCTGGATGAAGGTGGTGGAAATGTGGGAGTCCTTGCCTGTGGTGATTTCCACGCCTTCGGCGAGACGTGCGTCGCCGTCATGTTCGACGACCACGTCGGCATGGGCGCGGTCGGCTGCGATGATCGACAGGTGGAACGCGTCGAGGTCCCTGCCGGTGCCATGCATTTTGACGAGCACCGGCTGGTCGATCTCACCGTCGATGGTCAGTATTCCAGCGCGTTTGCCGGAATTCCATTCGACTGCGGACACACGGTCGTTCGGCTTGGAGACGATGCCTGTGCCGGTGTCCCCCACCGTGCCTTCGGCATACGTGACGCCTTCGGCAAGCGGCGACCCGTCGATCATGGAAACGGTGACCTGCGTTTCATTGGATGGTTCGAACACATCGAAGAACTCCTCGATGCGCTCTATCGGCGTGTAGCGCCAGTCCTCCTGTTTGCGGTCCGGCTTGGCGAACGCTTCGATGTCGAATGAGCGTGGAGCGCGGTCCGCGGACGACGGCATGGCCGCCGGGTTCGCGTACGGATCGGACGGATCCGCGACGGGGATGTTGATTTCCTGAGTTTGTGCCATGGTGATCAGCCCACCGATCCTTCCATCTGCAATTCCACCAAACGGTTCAATTCGAGCGCGTATTCCATCGGCAGCTCGCGACTGATCGGTTCGACGAAGCCGCGCACGATCATGCCCATGGCCTCGTCTTCGGACAGGCCGCGGCTCATCAGATAGAACAGCTGGTCTTCAGAGACCTTGGAAACGGTGGCCTCATGCGCCATGGAGACGTTGTCCTCACGCACATCCACATGCGGGTACGTGTCGGAACGGCTGAATTCGTCGACGAGCAAAGCGTCGCAGACCGTCGAATTGGAGGACCCTTCCGCGCCCTTGACGATTTTGACGAGGCCACGGTATGCGGAACGTCCGCCGCCACGGGAAATCGACTTCGCCACGATGGTGGAGCTGGTATGCGGGGCGAGGTGAATCATCTTCGCGCCCGTGTCCTGATATTGGCCCTTGCCTGCGAAACCCAACGACATGGTGCTGGCCTTCGCGTACGGCTCGGCGAGGATGCATGCCGGATACTTCATGGTGGCTTTCGAGCCGATGTTGCCGTCGACCCATTCCATGGTGCCGCCCTCACGCACGTAGGCGCGCTGCGTCACCAGATTGTACACGTTGTTCGACCAGTTCTGCACGGTGGTGTAACGCACACGGGCGTGCGGTTCGACGAAGATCTCCACCACGCCGGAATGCAGCGAGTCGGTGGAGTAGATCGGCGCGGTGCAGCCTTCCACGTAATGCACGTAGGAGCCTTCGTCAGCGATGATCAGCGTGCGCTCGAACTGGCCCATATTCGGCGTGTTGATGCGGAAGTAGGCCTGCAGCGGGATATCCACGTGCACGCCCTTCGGCACGTACACGAACGAGCCGCCCGACCATGCGGCGGTGTTCAATGCCGAGAATTTGTTGTCGTTGCTCGGAATGCATTTGCCGAAATACTTCTTGACGAGTTCCGGGTACTTTTGCACGGCGGTGTCGGTGTCGACGAAGATGACGCCCTGCTCCTCAAGGTCCTTCTGGATTGAATTGTAGATGACCTCGGACTCGTACTGCGCGGCGACGCCGGAGACGAGTCTGCTTTTCTCCGCTTCCGGAATGCCGAGCTTGTCGTACGTGGAGCGGATCTCGTCGGGCAGTTCCTCCCAAGTGGTGGCCTGCTTGTCGATCGGCTTGACGTAGTACTTGAAATCGTCGGCGTCGAAGTCCTTCAAATCGACGCCCCACTGCGGCATTGGACGGTCGATGAAATCGCGATACCCTTCCAATCGCTTTTCCAGCATCCATTCCGGCTCGTGTTTGTCGGCGGAGATGGCACGCACGACGTTCTCGTCGATGCCTTTCTTCGCCGCCTCGCCGGCGAAGTCCGTATCGTGCCAACCGTAGTTGTAGTCACCGAATTGCTCGATGATCTCGTCATCCTGCTTGATCTTGTCTTCGTTCACGCGCGTGCGATCAGCCACATACTGGCTCATCTCCACGTCGGCCGCGGCGTTGGACGCTTGGTTCTCTGCCACCGTACGCTGCCTCCATTCACTCATTGATACCTATGACAACCTAACAGAACACACAGCGAAACACTAGACCTTATTCGAAATTCGACAGTATTCGCCCGTGATTTGCCTTACAAAAAAGCGGAAGACCATGCAGATTCGGTCTTCCGCTTTGCGATGAATCGAGCTTATGCGCTCAAATCGTCTCAGCGCGCCTGCTGGTGGTCCAGAGCGGCCTTGACCAGACCCGCGAACAGCGGATGCGGCTTGGTCGGACGGGACTTGAATTCCGGATGGGCCTGGGTGGCCACGTAGAACGGATGCACCTCGCGCGGCAGTTCGACGAATTCGGTGAGTTCGCCGTCAGGGCTCTGGCCGGAGATGACCAGACCGCCTTCGCGCAGACGATCCTTGTAGGCCACGTTCACCTCGTAACGGTGGCGGTGGCGTTCGGTGACATGCGTGGTGCCGTACAGTTCGGCGACAATGGAGCCTTCCTCCAGTTCCGCCGGGTAGGAGCCCAGACGCATGGTGTGACCCATGTCGCCCTTGCCGGCGACGATGTCCTTCTGCTCTTCCATGGTGGCGATGACCGGGTTGGCGCAATCCGGATCGAATTCGGAGGAGTTCGCGTCGGTGATGCCGAGGACATCGCGTGCGTATTCGATGACCATGGACTGCAGACCGAGGCACAGGCCGAGAGCCGGCAGCTTGTTCTCGCGGGCATAACGCAGGGCGCCGATCTTGCCGTCGATGCCACGGATGCCGAAGCCGCCCGGAATCACGATGCCGTCGACCTGGTCGAGGGCCGCCGCGGCGCCTTCTTCGGTGGCGCACTTGTCGGCGGCCACCCACTTGACGTTGACCTTGGCCCAGTTGGCGAAGCCGCCGGCCTTGATGGCTTCGGTGACGGACAGGTAGGCGTCCGGCAGGTCGATGTACTTGCCGACGATGGCCACGTTGACCTCGTGCTTCGGATGGTGCACGCGCTCCAGCAGATCCTCCCATTCGTCCCAATCGACGTCATGGAACGGCAGGCCGAGCTCGCGGACCACGTAGGCGTCGAGGCCTTCGTTGAACAGGATCTTCGGCACGTCGTAGATGCTCGGGGCGTCCACGCAGTTGACGACGCCTTCGGAGTCCACATCGCACATCAGGGAGATCTTGTCCTTGATGGACTGGTTGAGCGGCCGGTCGGAACGCAGCACGAGCGCGTCCGGGGAGATGCCGAGCTGGCGCAGCATCATGACGGAATGCTGGGTCGGCTTGGTCTTGAGCTCGTGGGCGGCGGCAATGTACGGCACCAGGGAGACGTGCACGAACATGCAGTTCTCGGCGCCCAGATCGCGGCGGACCTCGCGTGCGGCCTCCAAGAACGGTTGGGATTCGATGTCGCCGACCGTGCCGCCGATTTCGGTGATGATCACGTCGACGTCGTCCGACGCCTGGGCACGCATACGGGACTTGATCTCGTTGGTGATGTGCGGGATGACCTGCACGCACTGGCCGAGGTATTCGCCGGCGCGTTCCTTGCGCAGCACTTCCTGGTAGATCTGGCCGGTGGTGACGTTGGCCTTCTGGCTCAGGTAGACGTCGAGGAAACGCTCGTAGTGGCCGATGTCGAGATCGGTTTCGGCGCCATCTTCGGTGACATAGACCTCACCGTGCTGGAAAGGATTCATCGTGCCCGGATCCACGTTGATGTACGGATCGAGCTTCTGCTGCAAAACCTTGATGCCGCGGCTACGGAGCAGTCGGCCGAGGGAGGAGGCGGTCAGGCCTTTGCCGAGAGAGGAGACTACGCCGCCAGTGACGAAAATATGCTTGGTGACGTGTTCTTGAGAATTGCCATGTTGTCTTCTAACCATGGAACTTCAGTCTATCAGCGGAGCAAGACGCGGCGTGTTCCATCGTGATACGAAAAGGCGGGACCGCATTGCTCCGCGGTCCCGCCTTTCGGAAATTCAGGAAATACAGTCAGACGATTGCGATTTTATCGGTCGCCGGCCTCCTTCCTGCGGAGGACGATCAACACGCCCGCCGCAACGGCGAGCACCATGACAGCCAAGGCGATTCCGGCGACGTTGGAGCCTGTTGCCGGGCTCTGCGCCGCGCTTTTCTCCGCGTCTTCCTTTGTATTGTCGGCCTTGCCGTTGATCTTGCCATTGTTCTTATCGGCGGCCGGGGTGACGGCCTGCTTCTGGACGTGCACCGTGCGGGTGAAGGTCGTGGTCTTGCCACGGGAGTTGGTCACGGAGTAGACCAGCTTGTAGTCACCGACCTTATTGGCGTCCACGGTGCCCTCGACCTTGATCTTGTCGGTCAGATCGCCGTCGATGTCGTCGGTGGCGGAGACGCCCGCCATCGGATCGAACTTGGAACCGACGGTGATGGTCGTCGACTCGTTCACACCGCTAATCACGGGAACGACGTCGTCGGCGGAGGCGACCTTGAGCACGGTGGCGGACAGTGCGCCAGCGGTGTATGCGGAGCCCTTGCGGACGGTGACGCTCTTGACGTCGTCGTCGCCGTACACGGTGCCGTTTGCGGCGAGCACCTCGTACTTGCCGGCCTCGACGCCATCGATGGCGGCGGCATCGTTGTTGGCGTTGAAGATCACCACGTAGGTGCCGCTGGAGTCCTTCGCCTGATAGGCCACGACACCGTTGGCGGACTTGAGCATGGTCACGCTGGCGTTGATGTCGCTGTAGCTGGTCTGGCGGAGGGCAGCGATCCTGTTGCGCAGCTTGATCAGGCCCCTGACGTAGTCGACGGAGCCGGAGTACTGCGTGGTGCGATCCCAGTCGATGGCGTTCACCTCGTCACCGGCGTTATAGCTGTCGCCGTTGCCGCCCTTGGTGCGCAGGAACTCCTGGCCCAGCTGGATGGCCGGGATGCCTTCGGACAGGTAGACCACGGAATCGGCGAGCTTGGCGCGCGCCTCGGTGGTGGCCTCGTCATCCGTGGGCACGGACTTCCTGAGCTTGTCGTACAGGGTCATGTTGTCGTGGATCTCGGCGTAGTTCACCACCTGACCGGCATCCGCGTAGTGGTCCTGCGCATTGCCGTTCCAGCAGGTGGTGATGGCGTCGGCGTCGTACTGGCAGCCGAGCACGTTGTGGGCGATGAGGCTTTCCTGATCGGCCTTGCCGGAGACGAAACCGGTGTCGGTGTCGGAGAACACGGAACCCTTGAGGCCGTCGCGGATCGAGTCGTTGAAGAACGCGATGCCGTTGTTGGTGCCGTCCGAAGCGACCTGGTAGGCGTTTGGCTGGATGGTCATCTCGCTCTTGTCCATCGTGGAGTTCATGTCCCAGCCTTCGCCGAGCACGATGATGGACGGATCGATCTTGTCGAGGGCAGCACGAACCTCCTGCATCGTCTTGGTGTCGATCAGACCCATGAGGTCGAATCGGAAGCCGTCGATGTTGTAGTTCTTCGCCCAGTAGGTCACCGAGTCGACGATGTACTTGCGCATCATCGCACGTTCGGAGGCGGTGTCGTTGCCGCAACCGGAGTCGTTGACGAGCGAACCGTTGTCGTCATAGCGGAAGTAGTAGCCCGGGACCGTCTTGTTGAACGAATGGTTCGCGGCATTGTAGACGTGGTTGTACACCACATCCATGATGACGCGGATGTTGTTCTTGTGCAGGCCCTTGACCATCTGCTTCATCTCGGTGACGCGGGAGCTCGGGTTGCTCGGATCGGAGGAGTACGAGCCTTCCGGCACGTTGTAGTTCTCCGGATCGTAGCCCCAGTTCTGCGCGCCATCGGCGTTGTAGCTCAGGTCGCCGGTCTCGTTGACGGAACCGTAGTCGTACATCGGCATGATCTGCACGTGGGTGACGCCCAGCGACTTGAGATAGTCGAGGCCGGAGGTCGCGCCCTTGGCGGTCTTCGTGCCGGATTCGACCACGCCCAGGTACTTGCCCTGCTTGTCGGCGGAGATGCCGGAGGCCGGGTTGATGGAGAAGTCGCGGATGTTCATCTCGGCGATGGAGGCGTCGGTGGTCTTGCCGAAGGCCGGCATGCGCTTGCCCGCCTTGCCCATGGCCTTCTTGGAGAGCACTACGGAGCGCTCACCGTTGGCGACGGCCGCGGTGGCGTACGGATCGGCCGAGGTGTTCACCGTGCCGTCGGCGAAGGTGAGCCTGTAGGAGTACGCGGTGCCGGAGGCAAGCTTCTTCACCGTGGCGCTCCACACGCCCTTGCTTTCACTGGTCATGTCGATGGTCTGATCGATCTCGGCATTCGGGTCGGCGGACTTGTAGGTGATGAGCTCGACCTTGGCGGCGGTCGGCGCCCACACCTTGAAGCCGGTCTGCTTCTTGGTGAAGGTCGCGCCCAGATCCTCGCCGCTGTAGGCGTACTTCCTGTCGAAGGCGTCGGTGCGGACCACCGAACCGGCGATGGCGTTCTGGGAGCCGAAGCCCTTGATCTCGACGGTGTACTTGCCGCGAACGTCCAGATCCTTGTCGGCGGTGATGATCACCTTGGTGCCGTCGGCCTTGAGACTCTTGACATCGACGGCTTTGCCGTCGGCGTCCGTGACGGTGACCTTGCCTTTCAGGTCATCCGTGGAGACCTTCTTGGAAAGCTTGGCGGACAGCTGGTTGGTGCCGGAGATCTCGGCGGACTTCATGGTCGCGCCGAGGGACGGGCGGGAGGTATACACCGTGGCGTCGCCGCCGAGCAGCCACACTTCGGCGGAGGCGTTGCCGTCGGCGTCGAACACGAGCGCGTTGGACGGGATCCTGTGATCGGCGTCGTCCGGGTCCTTGGCCTTCCACGCGTCCTTACCGTAACGGCGCAGCATGCCGATATCGGAAGCGCCGTCGTTGTTGTAGTAGGTGTAGTTGGTGAAGGAGTACTCCGCGATCTCGCCCCAATCGTCATGGGTGGTGAAGGTAGCGGCACCGCCGTTCCAATTGGATGCCCAGGTCCAGATATCCCACTGCGGCACAGTGGTGCTGGTGTCCTCGGCGTTGTAGTACAGGCCGTCGTCTCGGTTGTAGTGCACCTTCACCTTGACGGTGTTGGCCTTGCAGGCGTAATCGGCCGGTGCCGAATCAAGCGTCTCGACAGTGGTCGCCTCGCCCTGGTCCGGGTACTTGGTGCCGTCGATCCACACCTCGGCGGTGCCGTCGGCGCTCACGGTGGCGCTACGGTCGGCGCCGTACTTGTTCCAATCGCTGGTGGTGACGAGGAAGCCGAACTTGTCGTACTTGCCGTCGAAATTGAGCACGGCGACCTTGCCCCAGCAGTCAGTGCCGGTGAAGGCGTGGTGCTTGGCGTCCATGTTGCCGCCGTTCACATCGGTGCCCCACACGTACACGCCGCGGTTGTCCGAGGCGCTGGATGGCTTGTAGTGCACGACGAGACGGGTCTTGGCGCCGATGGATTCGGGGTTGCCGACGGTTGCGGCCTGCTCGCTCACGCCAACGTGGGTGATGCCGACGTTGGCATGGTAGTTGCCGCCGTCCTTCGGGTTCTCCCAACCATCGGTGTCCTTGTCGTAGAACACGAAGTCGATCGCTTTGCCCTTGGTGTTGATGGTGGCGGTGTAGTAACCCTGCGCGTCGAGGGTCATGTCGGCTTCCGGCTGCTCCCAATCGTTGCCGAGGCCGTAATGGACCTTCGGGGTCTTCCACTCAGAGTTGGCGGGCTTGTAGTAGATGGTGACGCTTCTGTCGTCGGGCAGGGCGTCATCCTCCTCCTGGCTCACGTCGGGATCGGACGGATCGGTGGCGGCGGAGGCTGCGGGGTGCGAGGCCTTGGTAGCACCGGCATACAGGGCGATGGCGGAGTGCGCCGGCACCGTGGTCTCGACCTTGCCACCCTTGACGGTCACGGTCTTGGAGCAGTCCATGGTGGCGTACACGTTGCAGTATTCGCCGTCGGCGAGGGATGTCGTGTAGGAGGCGTCCTTGTCCTTCTTGCCGTTGTTGATGGCGATGAAGCCCTTGGCTCCGCGGGAGAAGGCGATGTTGTCGCCGCCGTCATCCTGCCAATCGGCGACCTTGGTGCCGTTGACATAGTTGCGGAAGGCGATCATGCCGCGGGTGGAGGTCCAGCGCTGCTCGCAGTTCCAATCGGAATCGTTGGTGGAGCATGCCTTGTCCATATCCACGTCGGGCACGGAGGTCGCGGTCGCTCCGGGTGCACCGTTGTCGTTGACGTCCCACTTGTAGTCGGAGAGCAGGCGCGGGGTGCCGTAGTCGTAGGCCAGCATGAACGCGTTGGCCAGCTGGTACTTGGCGCCGTCCTTGTAGGTCAGCGCACCCTCGTTGCGGGCGGTGTCCCAATTGGTGACGAACACGTTGGCGTCCTCGGAGGACAGATCCTTGCTCAGGCGATCGCTCAGCCCCTTGAGGTTGGCGATCTTGTCCTTGAAGGTCTGGTTCATCTCGGATTTGAAGCCGAATTCGGTCACGGTGCCGTTCTGCACGTAGTTGCTCGGCTGGATGCCCGCGGCCTCGGAGGCGTTGCCGATGACCTCCTGAATCCAGTAGATATCGTTGGCGTTCTTGCCGATTTTCTTGGCGAACTTCTCCTTGATGGCCTTCATGCTGTCAGTGTGGATGTGCTTGACGGCATCCATGCGGAAGCCGCGCACGCCGGCGTTCCACAGCGAGGCTAGGTAGTCGGACTGGATGTCCTGCACCTTCTCGCTTTCGGAGTTGAAGTCCCACATGGAGCTCAGGCGGCATTCCTGAACTTCCTTCTGATTGGTGTAGTCGGAGATGTTCTTGTCGCAGCTGTGGAAGTCTGCTGCGGTGATGCCGTCCGGATACTGCTTGGTGGCGAATCCCGGGTAGCTGCCGGTGGAGCCGTTGTATTCGCTGCCGGCCACGCCCTTCTGGTCTCCGGCGGCCACGTCGGCGCCGGTGGTCTGGTTGAGCACCACGTCGGCGATGATGCCCACGCCTGCCGCGGAGCACTGCTGAACCATGTTCTTGAATTCGGCTTCCGTGCCCAGCTTGGAGTCGAGCTTGTAGCTCACAGGCTGGTAGCTGGTCCACCACTGCGTGCCTTGGATGGATTCCTGCGGAGGCGAGACCTCCACATAGGCCACACCTTCCGGACCATAGGTGTTGGTGCATTCCTTGGCGATGGTGTTCCACGTCTGCTGGAACGCAATCACCTGGACATCTTTCTGTTGATTGGCCTGCGTTTTGGATTGCGCCTGGGCCACGATCGGTGCCGCGACCAACGAAGCGCACGCCATGGCCGCGGTGACGCCCATCGCCACCACACGGCCTAATGGACGGTTTGTTTGAACGACCATCGTTCTCCGTTCTCATCTGTGAGGCCGGTTCAAACGCCCATGGCAGGCGCCGCGACCGGCAACGTATGCGCCATGGACATCCGCATCCACGCGGATGATTCAGAATCCACTCGACGATGAATATGCATACGTTTACACTCTGAATCAGAGTTAATTGTATGTCAATGGCTGCGCGTGGCAATGAAACAGCGTGACCCTCTGCTGCACATGCACTTCATATATGCCGAAGTGCAACCTGTTGCTGCAATCAAAATTTTTTTCTGCAAGTCAAGCAGAAAACATTCAGAAATAGCTGCAAAAAACAGCAAACGATTGCAATCATTGTCTCACGGTATACGGTGTCGCGGCGATATGGAAGGCCACTGCACTACCGGCAGGAACCGTCAGTGTGGCATCCCCGTCGAAACGCACATGCACGCTGCCGGAACAGTCGGCGGAAGCGTAGACATCGCAATACTCCCCTGCCGGCAAAGCCGTGTGGTACGTCACAGTACGTGTGCGCACGGAATTGTTGATGGCGATGAAGGCACGTCCCCCTCGACCGAAGGCGATCATGTTGTCGCCGTCATCCTGCCAATCGGAGAGCGGCGCGTCGCCTGCGACATTATGCCAGCCGACCATACCGTGCACGTCAGGCCAGCGTTCGGTGCAGCTCCAGCCGGAGTCTTTGGAGCAGTCAATATCGGGCACGCTGGTTGCAGTGGCGCCTGAAGCTCCCGAGTCGGTGTCATGGAATTCGTATCCGGAGAACACGTTGGGGGTGCCATACGGGTAGGCCAGCATGAACGCGTTCGCTAGCTGGTAGGCGTCGCCGTCCTTGTAGGTGAGCGTCATGTTGTTGCGTTCGGTATCCCAATTCGTCACGAATACGCTGGCCTTGCCACTGTCGGTGATGTTCTGCGGAATGTCTTTGATCGACAGGCTTCCGCCTGCCAGCGAGTTGGAGAACAGGGACTTAAGCCGATATGCGTACTGGAATTCGTTCACCTGGCCGGTTTTGAGATAGTTCCTCGGTTGGATTTCGGCGGCTTCCGCATTGTCGCCAATCACTTCCTGCGTCCACCAGATGTCGTTCATGGAACGTCCGGATTTCTTCGCAACGAGTTTCTTGATGGCCAGCACGTCTTCCGGAGGCATGTGTTTGACGGCATCCACGCGGAATCCGGCGACGCCGTAGTCGAGAAGCTTCACAAAATAGTCAGACAGCACGTCGCGCACGTGCGGGCTTGATGTATCAAGGTCCTGCAAACCCGATACCTGGCAGTTCCACACGCTTTCGGCGTCGCGATACGTCCAGATAGAACAGGGGGCATGGAAGTCCGATGGCGTGTATCCGGCTTCAGGGAAATCGCCTTTATTGTCGTAGGGGCTTCCGGCGGTGCCGGTCCCTTGTGTTTTGTCGACGCCGGTGGTGTGGTTGATGACCGTATCCGCGATCACGCCGACGCCCGCGGCCTTGCATTGCCGGACCATGTTCTTAAATTCAGCTTCGGTGCCTTCTTTGGAGTCAAGTTTGTAGCTTACCGGCTGATAGCTCGTCCACCACTGCGTGCCTTGGATGCTTTCCTGCGGCGGCGAGACCTGTACGTAGCCGACGCCTTCGGGTCCCAGCACTTCGCCGCATTCGCGGGCGACGGATTTCCAATTGGCTTGGAACATGGTCACGATCACGTCGCTGCGGTATCGCGCGGGATTGAAACGTTCCCCGCCGCCTTCACGTGTCGGCACGTGAAGCGTGGCGACTGAGACACCGACCGATACCGCGACGCATACGACCGCCGTAATGACACGTGTGATTCTTCTTGCGATTGCGCCCATAGTCATCGACCTCTTCGTCACTTCGCCATGCTCCCGGTTTGCATACGTTTGCAATATCACTGTATACCAATCCGGGGAGACCGGGATATGCGTCGTCCTCATTGGCACGAAAAAGCCGGATGCCTTAAAGACAGGCATCCGGCTGAATCCATGACGGAATGTCGATGTCAGCGTTCTTCCAACAAGTGCGCAACCGCTTCGATTGCCAGCTTGTAGCCATAGAATCCCATGCCGGTGATGGTGCCGGTGGCCACCGGAGAGATCACGGAACGCTTGCGGAACTCGTCGCGTACGGACGGGTTGGAGATATGCACCTCCATAAGCGGCAGTCCCTCGTCGATCACCATGTGCGCGGCGTCCGCCAAACCATAGGAGTAATGCGTGAAAGCCGCCGGATTCATCACGATCGGCGTTTTCTCGTCCGCGGCCTGATGCATCCAATGAATCATCTCGGCCTCGTCGTCGCTTTGACGCACTTCCACGTCAAGCCCCAGTTCATGACCCCATTCGGTGCACAGTTTGCGCAGGGTCTCAAGATCCTGCTTGCCGTATACGTCAGGCTGGCGCACTCCGAGACGGCCGAGGTTCGGTCCGTTGACAACCACTACTTTGGTCATATTGCTTCCTTTTGTGTTCGTTCTTGCGATTGCGTCCTACCGCTGGATGCGTCGAAACGCCTCCTCGACGGCGTCCGCCGGCGGATCCTCGAGGTGGATGGGATGGCCGAGCGAGCCGAGTATGACGAAACGCAGTCTGTTGCCGCGGGCCTTCTTGTCTCGGTGCATGAGCGCCAGCACATCATCCCAGCTGCCATTGTTCCATGATGTCGGCAGGCCGAGCGAGCCGAGCAGCGAACGATGGTAGTCGACCAGATCCTGGTCGATGTAGCCGAGCAGATGGGACAGTTCGGCCGCATAGACGCAACCGACCGCAACGGCGTTGCCGTGCCTCCAGCGGAAGTGTTCGAGTTTTTCGATGGCATGGCCAAGCGTATGTCCGTAGTTGAGAAATTCACGCAATCCGGCTTCTTTGAGGTCGGCGGACACATGGTACGCCTTCACCGTCACGGCACGTTCGATGAGTTCGGCGACCACATCCTTCAGATCGGAGTCAAGGAACGTCGAACCGTCGAACGAGCGCAGCTCGTCGGCATGGTCTTCAAGCATGCGCAGAATCTCCGGATCCATGATGAAACCGGATTTCGCCACTTCGCCCAGACCTTCGATGAAGATGTCGTTCGGCAACGAGGCGAGTGCTCCCATGTCGGCGAGCACGCCGGCCGGCGTATAGAACGAGCCGACGAGGTTCTTGCCTTGTGGAGTGTTGATGCCGGTTTTGCCGCCGGTGGAGGCGTCGACCATGGCCAGCAGCGAGGTCGGGCAGTTGGCGTAGCGGATGCCACGCATCCATGTGGCGGCCACGAAACCGGCCAGATCGGTGGCTGCGCCACCGCCGAGACCGACAATCGCATCAGAACGGGTGAAGCCTTCCTCCCCCAGACGCTGCCAGATGCCGTTGGCCACTTCGATGGTCTTGCCGGCTTCAGCATCGGGAATGACGATGTCGTGCACGTCATAACCGGACTGGCGCAACAGCGTGCGCGCGCGGTCGGAATGCCGTTGCACCGGCTGGGTGTGAATCAATGCCACTTTGGCGGGCTTGTCTCCCAACACCTGCGCAAGCTGGCTCATCACACCTTCGCCTATGCACACATCGTATGGTTCGATGGTGGATCCGGTGACGTGGACGATACGTTGATCGATCATTTCCATCAGCTTTCTCGCGGCCACTTGCGGGGTTTGTCCGTGGGTGCGCACCTGCACATTGGCCACGCGTCTGAACACCGGGTCGCGTTCCTTGTACAACTTCTTCCAACGCTCGTTGGCGTCGCCGTTGAGCATCGGACGGCCGCCGCCGCGGTTGGCGCGTTCCATGGCTTCCTTCGGATCGGCCATCAGATACACGACCTTGCCGCCGTCGGCGATGTATTCGGCGAGCCCCTGCTGGATGGACGGGGTCATTGGAGCGCCCCCGCCCAAGGAGAAGATGCCGTCGAAATCCTCCAGCATGTCAAGCACAACGTCGCTTTCCAGCTTACGGAACTCCGGTTCGCCGTACCTTTCGAAATATTCGGGAATCTTCATTCCCGCATCATGTTCGATCTCGTTGTCGGCGTCGGCGAACGGCAGTTGCATCATCTGCGCCGCTTCCTTGCCGACGCGGGTCTTGCCCGCGCCCATCATGCCGATGATGACGGCGACGGGTCTACGCATTCCAGCCATCGAATCGGTCACCTCATGTGCTCCGGCCAGGACGCCACATAGGATTCGGCGTTGCGCTTGGTTTCGGCCACGCTGTCGCCGCCGAACTTCTCCAGCACGTATTGAGCGATGGTGAGGCGCACCATCGCCTCGGCCACGACGGCCGCCGCGGGAACGGCGGTGTTGTCGGAACGCTGGTTGATGGCCTGGGCCGCCTCGCCGGTGGTGACGTCGACGGTGCGAAGCGCCTTTGGAATGGATGGAATCGGCTTCATCGCGGCACGCACCACAATCGGCTGGCCGTTGGACATGCCGCCTTCGATTCCGCCCGCACGATTGCTCAGACGTGTGATGCGGCCATCGTCGCCAACCACCATTTCGTCGTGCGCCTGGGAGCCGGGACGCATCGCCTCAAGGAAACCGTCCCCGATCTCCACGCCCTTGATGGCCTGGACGCCCATGACGGCACTGGCCAATGCCGCGTCCAGCCTGCGGTCCGATTCAACGTACGTGCCGATTCCAGCCGGAACGCCGTATACCACGACCTCGATCACGCCGCCTAAGGTATCGGCGTTCTCCTTGGCCTCGTCGATGCGTGCGATCATCTGCTGTTCGGCCGTCTTATCCAATGTGCGCACCGGCGAAGCGTCCAATGCTTCGAGGTCCTCAGGCTTCGGCAGCACCGCATTCTGCGGGTCGGTGATGCCAGCACCACCGATTGACAGCACATGGGAGACGGTACGTATGCCCAACGTCTGTTCAAGGAACTGCTTGGCGACCTCACCTAAGGCCACACGCGACGCGGTCTCACGTGCGCTGGAACGTTCCAGCACTGGACGGGCGTCGTCGAAACCGTACTTGCGCATGCCAGTCAGATCGGCATGCCCCGGACGGGGACGGGATAGCGGCGCGTTGCGGCCTTCGCGCGGAATGTCATGGTCAAGCGGATCGGCGCTCATCACCTCGGTCCATTTCGGCCATTCGGTATTGGCGATCTCGATGGCGACGGGAGAGCCGATGGTCTCGCCGAAACGCACACCGGTGAGCATGCGGACCTTGTCCTGTTCGAATTTCATGCGCGCACCACGGCCATATCCGAGACGTCGGCGTGCCAATGCGCCGACGATATCCTCAGTAGTGACGTGGATGCCCGCAGGCAGCCCCTCGATCATGGCGACAAGCGCTTCGCCGTGCGATTCACCTGCTGTCTGCCAGCGCAACATGCCAACACTCCTTTTCTGCCAAATACGATTCGTGGACTATCTTAACGGTATGTGGTACATGATTTGCCTGCCGAGTCTGCTCTGTGGAATGGCCGTCAGCGTTGAGGATATCCGGGCACGACGCATTCCACGCATGTGGATCGCCGTAGGGTGTTTGGCGCAGGTCATTGTGGACATCACGTATGCGTTGTCCGTTAATTCACTGTTTCTGGCATTGCAGGCTCTGTTGTTCGCCGCGTTATCCGCCGTGCTGCAATGTGCGCTTGCGCTCATCAAGCCAGGGGCTTTGGGATTCGGCGACGTCACCACGACGTTGCTTATCGGCTTGGCCGTAGGCATGTTCGGCCTGTTTCCAGTGGTGTTCTGGTAGTTTGCGATTAGTGTGCTGGGGCTGCTGTGGCTTGCGATTTGGACACGGTTCGACCCGCAGAAGCATACGCGATTCGCCGGTAAGACGCCGTTCGCCCCGACCATTGTCGTGGCCGGGGCGATAAGCATCGCGATGCACGCGTTGTGTTAATGCGTGATACCGTCAGTTGGCATTCGCGTTGTTGCTTTTGTATTCGTCGCGAATCTTCCAGAATTCGTCTTCGGTTTCCACGAACTTCGTCTCGCCGGTCTTGAGGTTGGTGGTGACGAAGTACAGCCATTTGCCTTCCGGAGGATTCATCGCGGCTTGGATAGCGGAATCGCCGGGATTGCTGATCGGCGTCGGAGGAAGTCCTTTGTTCACGCGAGTGTTGTACGGGTTGCTTCCATCCTCAAGCTGCTCGTCTGTCAGCTTGCTGCCTGTGGTGTTGAACCCGTAGGCAACGGTGCTGTCCATGCCCAACGGCATGTCCTGGTCGATTCTGTTCAGGATGACCCTCGCCACCTTACCGTAATCGTCAGGATTGCATGCCTCGGATTCGGCGATGGACGCGATGTTCATGATACGTTCGCGTTCGCTTCCATCTGGCACGCCCAATGTGTCCAGTTTGTTGACGCGTGCCGTGACCATTTCCTTGAGGATGTCCTTGGCGGACTTGTCCTGGACGCTGTAGGATCCGGGCTCAAGCCATCCTTCGAATTTGCCACCCGCTTCATCTGGCAGAATGCCCGCGCCGCCACCGTCGATGACCGCTTGGAATTCGGACACGTCCTTGCCTGACATCTTGGCCGCGTTGGCGATGACATCGGACACCCGTTCGCCGGCCTTGACTTCGGCGAAACCGCCGGCCTTGCTTTGGTCGGACAGGATCTTGACGACATCGGCCGCTTTCATATGCGTCTTCAACGCGTACGAACCCGGGTAAAGCGTCGCGCCGGCGGCCGCGACTGCGGAGGTGAACGCCGATTCGGATTTGACGATGTCCGCCTTGACCAGATTTCGTGCGATTTCGGCTGCGCCTTGTCCGGTTTCCACGGTGAACGTCGTGTCTTTGTCTCCCGAACCGGTGTAATCCTCAATCTGGATTTGCGAGCCGTTGGCGTTCATCTGCCTGAGATGTTTAACCATGCGCACGCCGAAAAAGCCGCCGACGACGACAAGAATGACAACGACGGCAGCCGCGATGATTGTGACATAGCGACGACGACGTTGTTGCTCACGTCGTTTACGCATGTCGCGTCGCGATTTCGGCGGTTGCGGCGGCAACGCGGCATCGAATGACGAGCCCGCTGACGTATCATCGACCCACTGCGCGTTATCGGAGAAAAAATCGTTCAGATTATCGGTCAAAGGTCTCTCTCCCCTTACTCTCTGCTTCGGTCGAGCGCCGTCTGCAAAATCACCACCGCAGATTGCTGGTCGACCATCGGACGGTGCTTGCGTCCGCCGATGCGCGCATCGAACAACTGATGATGTGCGGTCACTGTCGTCAGACGCTCATCCACCAATTCAATGGTGGGAACCCGCGTCACCGAATATGATTCATCCTCCACGGCCGCATGCAGTCGTTTTTCAAGATTGACGGACCAGCGTCTCGCTTTTTTGGCGCTTTTCCCCTCTTCGCCGTTCAGCAGCAACGGCAGGCCAATCACCACATGGTCCACCGACTCGTCCCCAATGACGTCGATGACTTCATCCAACGCGCGGAAAGAATCCCCATACACTTGAATATTGCCTATGGGATGTGCGAGGGTGAGCTCGGGATCGGACAACGCAAGTCCGACCCGAGCATCACCCAGATCGATACCAAGCCAAACCATGCTTGGAGAATCAGCCCTTCAGAGCCTGGCCGGCCAATGCCTCAAGTGCCTCGTCGATCTTGGTGGCGTCCGCGCCGCCACCCTGTGCGAAGTCCGGCTTGCCGCCGCCACCACCGCCAAGAACCTTGGAAGCGCCACGGACCAGATCACCAGCCTTGATGCCTTGCTTGCGTGCCGCTTCGTTGGTTGCCACGGCGACCATGGGCTTGCCGTCCTCGTTCATGCCGGCAAGAGCCACCACGACCGGAGCATCTTCGCCGAGCTGGCCGCGCACGTCGAGCACGGTCTTGCGCAGCGCGTCGAAGGAGCCGAAATGTCCAACGTTCTTCTTGGCGACCTTGACCGGAGCCGAGGAAGCTTTGGCCTCAGCCACCAGCGTCGGCACAGAGGCCGCAAGCTGGGACTCGTACATTGCGGCAAGACGACGGTCGGATTCCTTGAGCTTGGCAAGCAGCATGTTCACACGCTCGGCGAGTTCGTCGGGACGGGCGTTGACCATGTCGGAAAGCTGGGAAACCAGCGCGTGCTCGCGGGCGTTGAACTCATACGCGCCCTGGCCGACGACCGCGTCCACGCGGCGCACGCCGGAACCGATAGACGCCTCGGACATGATGTTGATGGCGCCGATCTTGCCGACGTGGTCGATATGGGTGCCACCGCAGAGCTCGCGGCTCCAGCCGTCCTCGCCGATGGACACCACACGCACGATGTCGCCGTACTTCTCGCCGAACAGATGCATGGCGCCAAGAGCGATGGCGTCATCGAACTTCATTTCCTGAGTGGTGACGGCAAGGTTCTCACGAAGCTTCTCGTTGACGCGGGCTTCGACGGCGTTCATGGCGTCCTTGCTGGGGGCGCTGGACCATTGGAAATCGAAGCGCAGACGGTTCGGAGCGTCTTCGGAGCCACGCTGGGTGGCCTGCGGACCAAGTTCCTCACGCAGCGCCTTGTGCACCATGTGGGTGGCGGTGTGGGAACGTGCAATGGCTCCACGGCGCTCGAGATCGATGTTCGCGTTGACTTCGGCGCCCACAACCAGCGTGCCTTCGGTCAGACGGCACTGGTGGACGATAAGGTCCTTGATCGGCTTCTGCACGTCGTCGACCTCAAGCACCGCGCCATCGTCGGACAGAATCTCGCCCTGATCGGCGAGCTGGCCTCCGGCCTGCGCGTAGAACGGCGTGCGGTCGAGGATGACCTCGATGTTGGCCGGGCCGGTGACGGCGGGAACGGAACCCTTGCCCTCCTGCATGATGCCCAGAACCTTGGCACGTGCGGACATGTCGGTGTAGCCAAGGAAGTCGATCGGCTGGAGCAGGGTCTTCTTGAAGTCGTCATAGACGGACAAATCCACGTTGTGGCGCTTCTTCAGCGCGTCCGCACGGGCACGGCTCTTCTGTTCGGCCATCAGCTCGCGGAACTTGGCTTCATCCACCTTCACGCCCTGGTCGGCGGCCATTTCGAGCGTGATTTCAATCGGGAAGCCGTAAGTGTCGTGCAGCTTGAAGGCATCCTCGCCGGACACGAGGTCCGAGCCGCCCTGCTTGGCCTTCGTCACGGCCATGTCGAAGATCTCGGTGCCGGATTCGAGCGTGCGGCGGAACGCGTCCTCCTCACCGTAGGCGGCTTCGGACACGTCGTGGAAGGTGTCGTTAAGCTCCGGATAGCTCGGTTCCATCGCGGCCTTGGAGGTCGGCAGCAAGGTCGGCATGACCGGCTCTGTCACGCCGAGCTCGCGCATGGCCTTGACAGTTCGACGCAGCAGGCGGCGCAGCACATAGCCACGGCCGTTGTTGGACGGACGGACGCCGTCGGACATGATCATCAGCGCGGAACGCACGTGGTCGGCCACGATACGGAAACGCACGTCCATAGCCTCGTCATCGCCGTAGGTGCGGCCGGAAAGTTTCTGCGCGGCTTCGATGACCGGGAAGACCTCGTCGGTCTCATAGATGTTCTGCTTGCCTTGCATCAGATAGGCGAGACGTTCCAGACCGGCGCCGGTATCGATGTTCTTGTTCTCAAGCTCGCCGACGATATGCAGGTCGGTCTTGGACTTGACGTTGTCGACCTCGTAGTTTTCGAACACGAGATCCCAAATCTCAATGTAACGGTTCTCGTCGGCGATCGGGCCGCCTTCGACACCGTACTTTGGACCACGGTCTACATAGATTTCGGAGCACGGACCGCCAGGGCCAGGGCCACCGGTGGTCCAGAAGTTATCTTCCATACCCATGATCTGGATATGTTCAGGATCGACGCCTTCGTTCTTCCACATCGAGCGGGCTTCCTCGTCGTCGGTGAAAGTGGTCATCCACAGTTTCTCCGGATCGAAGCCGTAGCCGCCCTTGTCCTGCGGGGTGGTCAGCAGCTCATACGCATAGTGGATGGCCTCCTCCTTGAAGTAATCACCGAAGGAGAAGTTGCCGAGCATCTGGAAGAACGTGCCGTGACGGGTGGTCTTGCCGACCTCGTCGATGTCCAGAGTACGCACGCACTTCTGGTTGGAAGCCATGCGGTGCTTCGGCGGGGTCTGCTCACCCATGAGGTACGGGATGAACGGGACCATGCCAGCGATGGTGAACAGAGTGGTCGGGTTCGGAGAAATCAACGATGCCGAGGGAACGACAAGATGATCGTGCTGTTCGAAATAGTCAAGAAAGCGCTTCGCGATTTCAGAAGTGCGCATGTGGATTTGAGCTCCTTTGTTGTTGGAGGCCTGATGCCTTCCAAACGTGTGATTGGTTGCTTGAGCGTATCTGTCGGGCGGAAAACGACTACTCGTTCCGCGCCGCATATTTGCTGTTAAGTTCAGCCTCGCGGGCTCGACGCGTGGCATTGAACTCATTGACTAGACCTTCAAGCGTGCGCATGGTCACATGGTCCTGGTCGGGACCAAGCAGGAATTGGCGGGCGGTGTCCGGTGTGTTGGCTTTAACGTATGCCTGCGCTTTTGTGACAGCGACGACACCGATGCCCACGCCGATGGAGACCCAGAAAAGACGCTTGAACATCACTCCCCCTTATTGCCTGCCGCGTGATTGACGTCTCTCTTAGCCAAGAAAGACTGCACAGTGGACTTCAACGCATAGGTGGCGGACGCAACCTTGATGACGGGCTTGCCCAAGAACGATCCATATAGATCAGTCAGCGCGCCGACATTATTGGCCGTGGTGGACGCCGCGGCGGAGATCTTGTTGACATCCTCCAGGGACTTGTTCACCTGCTGCACCGTGGTCACGCTCTCGTCAAGCGCCGGAATCGCATGGTCTCCGGTGTCTTTGACGGTCTGCGCGATCTGGTCGAACAATTTGCCGAGACGGATCAGCGGGTAGATCATGAAACCGGCAAGCACCGCGAATGCAATTGCCGCAATCAGACCGGCGATCTCTCCAACACCCATCTTGTACCTCTTTTCAGCTCCACGGTTGCCCGCGAACACAATACCCGCATAAGACTAGTAAAAAGCCACGACTGTGGCAAATACGTTCACTGGTTGTACGAGACCACACTCACCGCGCGGTCCATGGGTTCGTTCGTGTCAAAATCAAGGCAGGTCACCGAACCGTTGGCCGGACGTTCGCTCAAATCGTATCCTTCCGGGGCGAATCGGTGCATAAGGCTCAACAATGTATTGCCGTGGGAGATCTGCAGCACGTGGTCGCCGTCCTTAAGCCGAGGGTTGTCCGCAATCAAAGCGAAGCCGTCCTCCACACGATGCCAATACTCGTTATCGGATTCGGCGTCATGGAACGGATCGGCTTCTTTGAGAAAGTCGCGGGTGGCGGCAAGCCCGTATTTGCGGACGATGTCGTTGTAGTTCTTCGCACCATGGGGACCACCGGCAGCGGTCCATGCGACGGACATGTCCTGTCCCTCGAAATAACCGTAGAACTGCTCACGGAAATGCATGTCGCTGACCAGTGACGGACGAACGTGTCCTGCGGCTTCGTTCGCATCGAGGATCCGTTGTGCCGTCACCTGGGCGCGTGTGGTGTCGGAGCAGTATGCCGCGGCGAACTCAATGTCCCGGAGTTTGGCGGCGGCCTTGTCCGCATCGGCAAGTCCCGCATCGGTCAACGGGGAATTCGACCATCCCTGGAGTCTGTTATATCGGTTGAAGAACGTCTGTCCGTGACGGACCAGATGAAGATGAAGCAACATGGTTTCCATGGTACCTGTGGAATCAGCCAAACGACATGCCGCCGGAAACGCCATAAAAAAAAACGAGAAGCCTCGCAACCGTAACGGCTGCGAGGCTTTCGCTGTATGTCCTTAAACTGTATGTTCTTACAGTATGGTGATCCAGATCAGCGGGCGTAGAATTCGACCACGTACTGGATGTTGACCTGCACCGGGATCTCCTCGGCTTCAGGCTTGCGGGTCAGGGTGGCCTTCAGGGAAGGCAGGTTGACGTCCAGGTAGCCCGGAACCGCCGGCAGCACATCGCGGTGCACACCTTCGGCAGCGGCCTGGAACGGAACCATGGTCTGGCTCTTGGCCTTGACCTGGATGGTCTGGCCCGGCTTGACGCGGTAGGACGGACGATCGACGATGTTGCCATCGACGAGGATGTGGCGATGGACCACGAACTGGCGAGCCTGGGCGGTGGTGCGGGCGAAGCCTGCACGCAGGACCAGAGCGTCGAGACGGGTCTCAAGATCGGTCAGCATGGCGTTGCCGGTCTGTCCGGCGGTGTGGGTGCCCTTCTCGTAAGCGGCGCGGAGCTGCTTCTCGGAGATGCCGTACTGGGCGCGAAGACGCTGCTTCTCGCGCAGACGCACTGCGTAATCGGATTCAGTGCGGCGACGGGTGCGGCCGTGCTCGCCAGGAGCATACGGACGCTTTTCGAAGATGCGCTGAGCCTTAGGGGTCAGAGCGATGCCGAGGGCGCGGGAAAGACGCACCTGACGGCGGGAACGCTGAACGTTCGTCATTGGTTTAATCCTTTGTTTGTTCTGTCGTTGTCTGAACGGAACGTATGCCGAAGTCCGGCATACGCTGAGCCAGCCTCTCCAGTGCTTCTTCGCGCAATGCGCGAACGGCTTGACCCGCAATGCAGAACACCACGGATGGCCGCCGACCCACTGATGGGCTAAGACTCCAGACGGCATACGTCCTTCCGGGCGCACACCAATCGCTAATCATACACATGGGGGACGGACGAGATGCTCCGATTCACCTATATCGGCATGTCTTAAAAACGTCAGGCCCGAGTAAGCACTCCCCTATCCATACGATAGGTATGGTCCACATAAGCAAGCGCGTCCGGATCATGGGTAACCATAAGCACCGAGGTACCGTCATCCGCTACTTGCCGCAGCAGCCGCATGACGATTGCGGTGCTTTCGGCATCCAGATCTCCTGTCGGTTCATCGGCGATCAGCAGTTTCGGCTTGTTCATCAACGCTCGGGCGATGGAGACGCGGCGCATCTCGCCACCAGAGAGCTCCTTCGGATAGCATGTCGCAAGCTCGCCTACAAGCAGTTGATCCAACAGATGTTGCGCGCGTTGCGTCAAATGGTCGGGCTGAGATGAAGAAGCCGTCTGCGTCGAAGCTGGTTGGACGACGTCGGGAAGGCCATCGACCACGACGGAAGACGCCGTCTGTTCCTGTGATTGTGCGTCATTCGTCCGTTCATCGATTTCGGTTTCATACCGAGACGGATTGCGATGCAGCACTGCGGGAAGGACCACATTGTCGATTGCGGTGAGGTTCGGCAATAGTGTCTGGATCTGCGTGACGAAGCCGATGGTGCGGTTGCGCAAAATCGACATCTGTTTGTCGTTTAACGTGGTCACCTCGTTACCGGCCAGCAGAATCGAACCGGATGTAGGTTTCAGCAATCCCGTGACGAGATTGAGCAAAGTGCTTTTGCCGTTTCCGGATCTGCCGACGATCGCCATGAATTCGCCTGGATCGAGCGTGAGATTCACGTCATCCACCGCGGGGAAAGGTTTGCCTCGGCGTACGAATTCACGGGTAAGGCCACGAACCTCCAATATGGGCTGTTCCGGCATCACTCCCCCTCCCTCAGCGTCAGGTATGCCTGTGGGGCGGAAAGACGCACCGCTGTGGCGAGGGATGCGACCAGGCCCGTAAGCACTGCGAACAGGAGAGCGACGACTATCAGTACCGCCACTTTACCGACGCCAATCTGCAGATACGGCAATTGAAGTTCCTTGGCGATCAGACCGCTGAACGGAAACACGACCAACGAGGTACAGGTCACACCGATCACACCTCCAATAGCTCCGATGGTCGCCGATTCCTTGACGATAATGCCCACCAGGGTCGCACGATCGGCGCCGAGAATACGGTACGCGGCGAATTCACGCTTGCGTTCGTTCATAGCCGACGAAAACACCGCCAACATCACGACCAATCCCATAGTCCAGAACACCGTGATGAACACCGCCACATAGCGGATGATCACCTTGAGATTCGTTTTCGTCGTAGCCGTGATACCGCCCGGATACACATATCCCAGACTTTTGATCCCCGTGGCTTTTGCGATATTCGAGGCGACCTGTTGTGCGGAATATCCGTCCTTGACTTTGACGAGCACGGCGGACACCGCTTTGCCGGCGTATTCTTCAGGAATCGCGGCATGTCCGACCTGCGCGGAATAGGAAACGACATCCGGCACCGTGTCCAGGTTCACGAATACGGAATTGTCCAGTGACGTTCCGGTATCGGCCAGTTGCGCGGCCACGGGGAATTCATGACCGTACAGTTTGACCGTATTGTTGTCCGACACGTTGATGCTGGCGCCTGCTATGATTTGGCCGCGACGGAGTGTGCCGTCGAATTGCGAAGCCACCCAAGGAGTGATGACGAAGTCGGTGTCGGGGTTGAAGCCGATGATCTGCACCTTTTCGTCGCAGCAGGCTGCCGCAAGCGAGGAGATGTACGTCTGCACCGTGCTTTCGCCCACACCGTCCGCTTCGGCGATTTGGCTTCCAATGTCATTGGTGAAGTAGAACGTGCTCGAAGAGTTTCCCGTGAGCAACGCCTCAGCCTGATTTTTCGTGTTCTGCGGCGTGACCATCAGATCGGCGCCCATACGTTCCCGCATGCTGTTCAGCCCGTTGTTCAGGTTCATGGAAAGCAGCGCGCCTCCATAGAACGCCACAGTGAGCATGACGACCACAATGACAAGCGCCGAAGTGCGGAATGGTTTGCGACGCAGACTGGCCAGCGGTAGTTTCGCAAGGGTGATATGCGGCACGTCAGCCACGCTTTGCCGGCTTGAGATCGAGATATACGGCGACTGCTGCGAGCACCGCCAGCAGCACGCCCAATACGATAAGCGTCGGCATCGTCACCATATGGCAATGCATCATGGAGCCTCTGCATACGCCTACCAGCATGGTCGGCACCAGAACGACAAGCACGCCCAGCACGGCATTGGCGATATCCAATCCGGCCCTGACCCGGCTTGGCGCGAAAAATCCGATTATTGCCAGCAATGCGATGACGACACCCAGTCCCAGAGCGACCCGAGCGGTGTAGCGGCATGCCATGGGCATGTCTTTGACGGCACACACATGCGCGAAGGTCTGCGGGGCGATGGCGATCAGCGCGCCCAGAACAATCTGCGATATCGCGGCGAACAGTTTTCTTGGCATGGTTCTTCCTCTCGAAAAGCAAACATCGCCGATTATCGCAACAAATGCTCCGAAAGAAAAGACTTGTTTTTTCACTCAATCCGTGTTATGAGCCCACAACGGCGCCGCCACGAGGGGCGCCTATTGGAAAAGCCGTCAGAGCTTTTCAATAGGCGCCACACGAAGCAGCAATCGTTTGACGCCATCCGTGCCGAAATCGACGGTGATCACCGAATTCGCGCCCTTGTCCTGCGTTTCGATGACCTTTCCCAAACCGTAATGGTCATGGGTGATTCTGTCGCCTATCTGGAAATCCGAAATGCTCAATCCGTTGTTGCCGTCCAACGAACTTGCCGGAGCCGATTTCGTCAGATCCTTTGGCTTGGCGCGGCGCGTGGTGACCTTACCGGATTTGCCGGAGGGCTTGCCGGAACCGTATGACGACCGGGATGAGCCATACGAACCGTATGAGGACGAGCCAGAGTGCAATCCGCCAGAGAAACGGCGGCTTCCCGAGCCGTAGGAGGACCGTCCGGAACCATACGAGCTGTGCGATCCATGAGACGACCCATAAGTGGAATGCGATCCGCGAGAACCAGAACCATACGATGAGGAACCGTATGTCGACGATCCGTACATCGATTCGCCGAAGGAAGTGGATCCGAAATCGTCATCATCGTCCCACCCGCCGAACTCGTCGTCATCTCCCCAGCTGGCGCGCATGCGCTCCACACCGGCCTCACGACGTTTCCAATCGATGAGTTCATCCGGAATCTCATCCAGGAACTGGCTGGGCATCATGTCATTGGCCTGCCCCCATTGGGCACGCACCGCCGCACGGGTCACATACAGCCGACGCTTCGCACGGGTGATGCCCACGTATGCCAGACGACGCTCCTCGGACAGCTCGCTGGTGTCCTCCATGGCACGCTGGTGCGGGAACGTACCCTGTTCCATACCCGTAAGAAACACATACGGATATTCCAAACCTTTGGCCGTATGCAAGGTCATCATCGTGACCTTGCCGGAATCCTCGCCCTCTCCCGGCAACTGATCCGAGTCGGCGACCAATGCCGTGGTCTCCAGAAAACCGGCCAACGTGGCATCCGGCGTGTTCTGTTCGAATTCGGCGGCCACGGACTGCAACTGGGAAAGATTGTCCACACGCGAAGCATCCTGCGGATCCTCGGAACGTTGCAATTCCTCCAGAAGACCGCTTTTATCCAATACTTCGGCCACCACTTCGGATGGTTTCGAATCATGTTCCTTGGCGAAATCGGCCAGCTCGTGCATCAGATCACGGAATGCGCCCAACGGTTTGGTGGTACGGCCTGTCATGCCTTCAATCTGGTCCATATGTTCAATGGATTCGAAGAACGTGAGGCCATGCGCGTCCGCGTAGCCGGCCACCAATCCCTCCGCGCGTGCGCCGAGTCCTCGTTTAGGCACATTGAGGATACGCCGCACGTTCACATTATCCGCGGGATTCACGATGGCCTGCAAATACGCGATGGCGTCCTTGACTTCCCTACGTTCATAGAATTTGGTGCCGCCGACCAGCTGATACGGCAGATTGGCGTTGATCATGGCCTCTTCCAGCGAACGTGACTGCGCGTTGGCTCGGTACATGATGGCGATGTCACGGTAAGCGACGTCTTCCTCGGTGTGGATTCGTGCGATTTCGTTCGCTATCCATCCGGCTTCCTGCTGTGCGTTGTCGGCGGCATAGCCGACGATTTTGTCGCCTTGACCAAGCGCCGTCCACAGTTTCTTCGGCTTGCGGTTTTCGTTTTTCGCGATCACCGCGTTCGCCGCGTCGAGGATGGTCTGCGTCGAACGGTAGTTCTGTTCGAGCATGATGGTTTTGGCGTTCGGGAAATCCTGTTCGAAGTCTTGGATGTTACGGATGTCCGCACCTCGGAACGCGTAGATGGATTGGTCGGAATCACCCACCACGGTAATCCAGCTCGGTCCCACACGGCCCGCTCCCCTCGCCTGCGGGTCGGGCTGTTCGTCCGAATCGATGCCGGACAATTCACGTACGAGCACATATTGGGCATGGTTGGTGTCTTGATACTCGTCCACGAAGATGTAACGGAACCTGTGCCGATAGTATTCGCTCACCTGCGGGCAGGTTTGGAGCAATTCCACGGTGCGCATGATCAAATCGTCGAAGTCGACTGCGTTGGCGAGCGCCAGACGATGCTGGTATTCGGCGTAGACGACGGCGACCAGTTCGTCGACGTCGCCGGCGCTCACCTGGTATCCGCGCTGTCCCGGGATGTAATCGCAGTTCGCTTTTTTCAGCTGGTCTTTCCAGGAAACCAACGCGTTCTTGCAGTCGGATATCTTGCCCAGCAGCATGCGTGGCGTATACCGCTTCGTATCGATGTTCAGGTCGGCTGCGATCAGTTTGACCAGTCGCTCGCTGTCCGCGGTGTCGTAAATCGAGAAGCCCGATTTAAGGCCGATTTCCTTGCCGTCGCGGCGTAGGATGCGTACGCAGGCGGAGTGGAAGGTGGAGATCCACATATGTTCGGCTTCCGGCCCGACCAAAGTCACGAGACGTTCACGCATTTCCGCGGCCGCCTTGTTGGTGAAGGTGATGGCGAGGATGCTGCTTGCCCAGAAGCCATGCGCCAGCAGCCATGCGATGCGACGTGTCAGCACACGGGTCTTGCCTGAGCCTGCGCCGGCGCCGATGAGCAATGCCTGGCCGTAGTATTTCACCGCTTCTTCCTGTTGGGGGTTGAGTCCCTCTATCAGGCTCCGCGGATCGCACATCACAGGTCCCATGCTCTGTTCCACCGATTCCTCTTTTCTTCGCGCACGCTCATATTCAAACATTTGTTCGCAGCATTCATGTTTATCACATGAGCAGGTCAGGGGTCCGACTCGCACGGTCAATTGAGGCGCGTATGCTGAACTCCTATATACGGCTCGCCGTATGCCATCATCTGATGCCGCTTTCGCGGCCGACAAGATTAAGGGGTTTCATGAAGGAACTTGAAGAGCGCATTGCGCAACAAGGTACCGTCAAGCCCGGCAATGTGCTGAAAGTGGACGCGTTCCTCAACCATCAGTGCGATGTCGAGCTGTTCGACCATATGGGCGCCGCCTGGGCCGAGCATTTCAAGGGCAAGACCATCGATAAGATTCTGACCATTGAGGCTTCCGGCATTGGCATCGCCTGTGTCGTGGCCCGTCATTTCGGCAATGTCCCGGTGGTGTTCGCCAAGAAGGCGCAGTCCATCAATCTTGACGGCGACCAGTACACGACCACCGTGTATTCCTTCACCAAGCAGAAGGAGTTCCCTGTCATCGTGTCCAAGCGCTATCTCAATGAAGGCGACCACGTGCTGCTGATCGACGATTTCCTTGCCAACGGCAAGGCGTTAAAAGGCCTGATCGAGCTGTGCCATGAGGCCGGAGCCACTGTGGAAGGCATCGGCATCGCAGTGGAAAAGGGCTTCCAAGGCGGTGGCGACCAGCTGCGTGAGGAAGGGTACGACGTCGATTCCCTGGCAATCGTCGAATCGATGGATCCGGAAAACGGCACCATCGAATTCCGCTCCTGATTTTTTCAGTACGCTCAAACGATTATAAGAGAGGATGTAACAGTTGAGCGAAGAGAAGAACACAGAGAAAACCGAAAAAAAGACGAAGGCAAAAGACATGAAAAAAGGCGTGTCTTTTGAGGCGTTGAGCAGTCTTGACGCACCGGTGTCGTTCTGGAAGGGCATTCCGTTCGGCCTGCAGCACGTCATGGCCATGTTCGTGGCGAATCTCGCGCCTATCTTCTTGGTGGCCACGGCCGCCAAGATGGATGCCGCGCAGTCCGCCGCCATCATTCAGGCCGGCCTGCTGGTCGCAGGTCTCGGCACCTGCCTGCAGCTGTACGGTGTGTGGCTGATTGGTTCCCGTCTGCCGATGGTCACCGGCATTTCCTTCACCTACGTCGCGGCCGCCATGTCGATCGCGCAGCATCAGGGTTATGGCGCAGTCGCCGGCGCCGTGGTGCTTGGCGGCCTGTTGGAGGTCGTGCTTGGTTTGACGGCCAAGTATTGGCGTCGTTTCGTTCCGCCGATCGTTTCCGCGATTGTCGTCACCTCGATTGGTTTTTCGCTCCTGTCCGTCGGCGCCACGAGCTTCGGCGGCGGTTCCGGCGCGAAGGATTTCGGCAGCTGGCAGAATCTGACGCTTGGCCTGATTTCGCTGGTGGCTTGCCTTGCGTTCCAGCTGCTCATGAAGGGCACCGCCAAGCAGCTTTCCGTGCTGTTCGGCCTTGTCGTGGGCTATGTGGTCGCGATTTTCATGGGAAAGGTCGATTTCTCCGGTTTCACCAATCTGCAGGTCGTGTCGGTGCCGCATTTCATGCCGTTCAAGCTTGAGTTTGATCCGGGTGCGATTATCTCCTTCGCTCTACTGTATGTCGTTTCCTCGGTTGAGGTGTTGGGCGACACAGCGGCGCTTACCAAGGTCGGTCTCGACCGTCAACCCACCGACAAGGAAACCGCCGGAGCTATTGCCGGCGACGGTTTGATCTCCTCCGTGTCCGGTTTGTTCGGCTGCCTGCCATTGACTTCGTTTGCGCAGAACATCGGTCTGGTGGCGATGACCAAGGTGGTCAACCGCAAGGTGATTCTTTCCGGCGGTCTGATTTTGGTGCTTGCCAGCTTCGTTCCGGCCGTTGCAGAGGTCTTCAACTCCCTGCCGCAGGCTGTGCTTGGCGGCTGCACCATCATGATGTTCGGCAATATCATCCTGTCCGGATTCCAGATGATTTCCGAGGCCGGTTACACGCAGCGCAACATCACCATCGCCGCGTTGAGCCTAACCATTGGCATCGGTTTCACCCAGGTCGGCGACATTTTCGCCAACTTCCCGGCGCTGTTCCAGTCCATCTTCGCTTCCAACTGCATCGCGGTGTCGTTCGTGGTGGCTGTGATTCTCAACGCCGTTCTGCCTAGCGAGGAGCACTTCCTGTCCGCTCCTCAGCATCAGGAGGCCTGATTTCCCTAATATCGGCATCGTCCGCATATGAATGATCCCCATTCCGATTTCCACGGAATGGGGATCATTCATATGCGACGGCATGTGGCGGACCTCGTATGGAAGTCGTCAACGCATCAATCAGTGCCCTTGCTTGATCCAAGCGGCGATTGAATCCTTGACCGCCTGCGCGTAGATCGTATTGGACATTCCCGGATGGATGCCATCTCCGGCAAGTTCGTCAGCATGCTGGGAAATGGTCCCGTCCCAATCGACCAGTACGACGTTGTTGGAATGCGCCGCGGCGAATTGCTTCAACACGGCATTGGTGCCGGGAACCCATGAAACGGGAGCGTGCGCGTTAATGAGCACCAGCACATGATCGGGGCCGACATCATTCAGCAGATCGTCAAGCTGATCATTGGTCACCACGGAGTTGGTGGCAAGTCCCACCAAGACCCAGGGGCGCAGATTTCCTTGCGCTTTCAATTGATCGACAAGACCCTGTCCCTTCGCCATCGACCGTGAGACTTCGGCATCCACAATGATGTTGGGGAACGTGTCTTGCAATCCTTTGCTGGACGCCAGCATCACCGAATCTCCGATGGCGGCCATTTGCGAACCATCCGGCATCTTATGCCGTGGCTTCCTTGGCATCGGTGTTCGGCGTCGTTCCAAAGCGGCATGATTGCGTTGCTGCAACAGCCTGGCGCTGATACCCAAGGATTGCGCCACACTGGTTTGTTCCGATGCCGTCGCCACAGCGTATCCGCAGAAGCTCCATGAGCATGCCAGCACCACGACCGTGGATATCAGACGGCCGCAATGCTCGGCTTCGTCTCCACTGATCGGACGAATCAACGCGATGAATCCCGCACGAGCGACTGGCTTCTCGAACAGTCGCCAAGATGCGAACGCGAACAGCACGGTGAGGATGAAGGTGAAGGACAGCAGCCTGTCGGCATGCCATGCGCCCCACTGGGGCAGCAGGGATCTCAGCAGCAGCCATAATGGCCAATGCCACAGATAAATGCCATACGAATAATGGCCCAAAGCGGCAAGCGGCTTGAACACAAGCAGATCCTGCATCCAGGATCCGAATGGTATGGTTCCTGCGATCAGCATCACAGCAAGCACGGAGGCGACGAAGATACCGCCATGGAACGCCGCTGGGCCTTGAGTGATATGCCGCATCATCCACAGCAATGCCAGCAATGAGCCAAAGGCAACTATCGGGCCGAATTGAATCCATATCTTATGGAATCGTTCCATTATCCGCGATTCATTGGCTCGCCCATGCTCATGTCTGAGAATCGGCAGTATCCAAGCCAGCGCGGCACCGAGCCATAGGCCCATGGCGTGCGTGTCGGTGCCGAAATACACACGTGTGGGGTCAGCGCCAGAGTGGTATAGCAGTCCCATGGATACCGCGCTTGCTCCGGCAAGGGCTGTCAGTATGCATACCGGAGCCCATCTGATGATGATTTTTCGCAGCAGCAAAACCACGAATGGAGCGATCAGATAAAACTGCATGAGCAACGACATGAACCATAGGTGACGGAATATGTCAGGGTTCATCTGGGAGAAATAGCTGGCTCCGCTGCTGATGGCATACCAGTTGTAGCATCCCAGAAGCACGGTCATGATCTGGTTCCGGATGCCGACAAGCATGTCGCGGTTCACCAGCCATGCCAACGTCACCGAGATCGGGATAAGAGCAAACAGCGCGGGATAAATCCGGCGGAACCGTTTGAGGAAGCACTCCCCCAGTTCCAAGCCTTTACCTGAATCGATACGATTGAGCAGCGATGAGAAAATCAGGAAACCGGAGATGGTGAAGAACACATCCACACCGAAAAACCCGCCTTGAAGCGAAAGCTCATCGCAGTGATACAGCACAATCGCAATAAGGGCTATGCCTTTAAGCCCGTCCAAACCGACGAAACGTCGTTTAGCAGCCACGAATAACCAACCGTTCTCTCTTACATCATTGCACGGTACAGTGCAACCTGTCGTATCGTACTACCAAGCAATCCCTTGCGAATCGCGGAAAAGGGGGCCCAACGCACTGCGCCGCCGTGCCTGATTGACCGATGATATCGATTATCAGGCACGGCGGCGCAGATTCATACCGTTTGCCGTCACGTTCCTCTACCAGCCGAAACGTGACACATCACTCACTTGGAGAAGACGTTGCCGTAGGAGTCCTTGCCTTCTTCTGCGATGGCGGCGGACTTGCGGGCGATGGCCAGCTCCTCGTTGGTCGGGATGACGCAGATGGTGACTGCGGAATCCGGGGTGGAGATGATGCGCGGTTCCTTGGAACGGGTCGCGTTCTTCTCCTCATCCAGCTTGACGCCGAACGGAGCGAGCTTGTCGCAGACCATCTTGCGCACGACGTCATCGTTCTCGCCAACGCCTGCGGTGAAGGTGATCACGTCGACGCCACCCATCTGAGCGGTGTAGTTGCCGATGTAGCCGACGATGCGGTGCACGTAGATGTCGAGAGCCAGCTTGGCGTCCTCGTTGCCCTCTTCGACCAGACGATGCACTTCACGCAGGTCGCCGAAGCCGGTCAGACCCATCATGCCGGAACGCTTGTTGAACAGGGTGTCCAGTTCGTCCACGCTCATGTGGGCGTTGCGAATCAGGTGGAAGACGACGGCCGGATCGATGTCGCCGGTACGGCCACCCATCACGAGGCCTTCCAGCGGGGTCAGACCCATGGAGGTCTCAACCGGCTTGCCGGAGATTTCGGCGGAGGCGGAAGCACCGTTGCCGATGTGCAGCACGATCTGCTTGAGGCCTTCGGCCGGCTTGCCGATGACGGACGGCACGACGGAGGAGATGAACTCGTGGGAGGTGCCATGGGCGCCGTAACGGCGGATGTGGTACTGCTGGGCGACTTCCTTGTTCAGCGCGTAGGTACTGGAAGCCTTCGGCAGCTGGAAGAAGAAGGAGGAATCGAACACGAAGATCTGCGGAACATCCGGCAGCAGGGAGCGCATGACCTCAGCGCCCTTGGCCTCCGGACCGTTGTGCAGCGGGGCGAGCACGGCGAGGTCCTTGACCTGGCCGATGGTCTTGTCGTTGACCAGAGCCGGCTTCGGGAAGATGGAACCACCCTGCACCACGCGATGGCCGACGGCCACGATGCCTGCGTCGGCGAGCTTCGGGCCGAACTCGTCGAAGAAGCCGAGCACGCGCTTCAGACCCTGCTCATGGTCGTGAATCGGCTCTTCGAGCTCATGCTTCTCGCCGTTGTACTCGTGCTTGTAATGACCGTCAACCGGCTCGCCGATCTTCTCGACCAGACCGGAAGCGATACCTTCGCCGGTTTCAAGATCAACCAGCTGATACTTGATAGAGCTGGAACCGGAATTGATGACAAGGACGGTTTTCGCCATTGTGGGCATCCTCCATGTGTTAATCGATGTGCCGCTTACGCGACTTTCCAAAACCTTAGATTACTCGTTGCTTGCTACAAAATGCCCGATTACTGGGCTTCGATGGCGGTCAGGGCGATGGTGTTGATGATGTCCTGGACCGTGGCGCCACGGCTCAGATCGTTCACCGGGCGGTTGAGACCCTGCAGCACCGGTCCAACGGCGGCCGCTCCCGAGGAACGCTGTACCGCCTTGTATGCGATGTTGCCCGCGCACAGATCCGGGAATACGAACACATTGACATGGCCCGCCACCGGATCGCCCTTGGCTTTGGTCGCGGCCACGGTCGGAGACCATGCCGCGTCGAACTGGATCGATCCGACCGCCGCAAGGTCGGGAGCCTTGTCTTTGACGATGGTGGTGGCTTCCTCGACGAGGTCGACGTCGGGTCCTTTTCCGGAGCCCAGCGTGGAATAGGACAGCATGCCCACCTTCGGTTCAAGGCCGAACGCCTTGGCCGTTTCGGCGGATTGGATCGCGATTTCGGCGAGCTGCTCGGCATTGGGGTTAAGGTTGATGGCACAGTCGGCGAACACGGCGACATGGTCCTTGAAACACATCAGGAACGCTCCGGATACCAACGATGTTCCTGGCTTGGTCTTGATGACCTGCAGGGCCGGACGCACGGTATTGGCCGTGGAGTTGACGGAACCGGACACGAGGCCGTCCGCCATGCCCATCACCACAAGCATGGTGCCGAAATAGCTGTCATCGGCCAGCTGTTTGCGCGCCTGCTCTTCGGTCATGCCTTTCTTGGCGCGCAGCTCGCACAGCTTCGCCACCATGGGTTCCAACACCGTTTCATCATCCTTGGCTTGGAATTTCGCCTTGCCAAGCGATTTCAATCCCAATTCCTGACCACGGGCGAGAATGGCGTTTTCGTCTCCGACGATGATCAGATCGACGATGTCGCGTTCCAGCAGATAATCGGCGGCTTTGATGATGCGATCCTCGTTGCCCTCCGGCAGCACGATGGTCTTCTTGTCCGCCTTCGCCTTGCCCAGCAGACCGTATTGGAAAGCATAGGGTGTGGTCGGGGCGTCGAATGGCGATTCGAGTGCCGCGGTCAGTTCCGCGGCGTCGACGTTCGTCGCGAACGCTTCGTCTGCCTTGCTGATGGCGTCATCGTCGTTGAAATCGACGGCAGGTAGCGTCCACACCGGCACCGGGTAGTCGACGAAGCATGCTTTGAGCGGATCCGGCTGCGTGTCGTCACACCCAGTAATGAACACGCCGACGACTTTGCTCCCGGCGTCTTCGATGACCTTGGTGGATGCCTCAACCGTGCTTTTGACTTGTTCCGGTGTGCGTTCGATAGTGCATACGGCCAGCAGGACCGGCGATTGGAGGTCTGCCGCGAAGTCAGCGTTGAAAGAGAACATCGCGGGATCATTGACTGCTGACCTGTCGGTGCCGACAATCACCATGGCATCCGGTCGGGCTGTTTCTACGGCTTGGGTGTAGGCCGCAACGATATCCGCCCGCGAACCTTCCTTATCGTTACGAGCGCGCTTGGGGCACACGCCGACGGACTGTTCCCGGCTCAAACCGGCATTGGAAGCTTCGATCAGCACGTCCGTGAAGGTGTCTTTTCTGCAGACCGCCGGACGGAACACTCCGGTCTTGCCGGCTGCGGCAAGTGCCTTGGTGACTCCAAGGGCGACAACATTACGGCCGTTAGCCGCTTCGGGACTGATGATGGTGACGCTGGTAAAACTCACGGTGTCTCCTATGTACTTCACATTATTCGGGTGCGATACCACATCGTTCGCACAATGAGCAATTGTAATGTGCAAACGGTAACTGACACGCGCTAGCGGTTTTGCTGTTTTAAGCCAAGCATATCGCACCGTAATACGAAAAAGCCCCAAGGGAACAATCCCTTGGGGCTTTTATCAAGCAATCAGGCCAAATAGCCTAGGCTCACTCGTTATCGCCAGCGGTTGCGGCGGTAGCGGAGACAGCACCCTGCTTGTTGGTGTTGACACCGGAGTAGACCCAGTCGGTGTAATCCGGGTGATCGTAGCCGTTGTCGACAGCGAACTGGAAGGCTTCCTGACGGAAGGCCTCGAGCTCGTTGATCTTGTCGGCGTACTTGTCAGCGTCGATCATGCGCAGAGCTTCAGCCTGGAGCTCGTAGCGATCGATGTTGTTCACGCGAACCATGTCGTACGGGGTGGTGGTGGAGCCCTGTTCCTCGTAGCCGTGAACGTTGAAGTTGTCGTGGTTCGGGCGATCGTAGATCAGACCACGCACGTCGCGGGCATAGGAGTGGTAAGCGAACAGGACCGGCTTGTCCTCGGTGAACAGCTCAGCGAACTCCTCATCGGAGAGGGCCTCGTTGTTCTCCTTGGCGGACTGCAGCTTGACCAGGTCAACCACGTTGACGACCTTGAACTTGATGCCCATGGCGTCCAGCTTGTCGGCAGCGGCCATGATTTCCTGAGTCGGAACATCACCGGTGGCGGCGAGCACGATCTGAGCCTCATCGTTGGACTTCACGTTGGAAGCCCACTTCCACTCGGCAGCACCCTTCTCGAGCTCGGCGCGAGCTTCGTCCAGGGTCAGCCAGGTGGCGGCCGGCTGCTTGCCGGCGATGATGGCGTTGATCTTGTTGGTGGACTTGTAGCACTTCTCAGCCACAGCGAGCAGCATGTTGGAATCCACCGGGAAGTAGATGCCGATCACGTGATCGTTGTTGAAGCACTTGTTCAGCAGGACGGAGGTGACACCCGGATCCTGGTGGGAGAAGCCGTTGTGATCCTGACGCCACACGTGGGAGGAGACGAGCAGGTTCATGGAGGAGATCGGCTTGCGCCACGGAATCTCGCGGACGGTAGCCTCGAGCCACTTGGCGTGCTGGTTCAGCATGGAGTCGATCACGTGCACGAAGGACTCATAGGAGCTCCAGATGCCGTGACGGCCGGTCAGCAGGTAGCCCTCGAGGAAGCCTTCCATCTGGTGCTCGGAAAGCTGCTCGGTGACCTGGCCGGTGACAGCCATGTGCTCGTCGACCTGAGCGGACAGGTAGCCGGCGTCCCACTGCTTGTTGGTGACGTCGTAAGCGGCCTGCAGACGGTTAGAAGCGGTCTCATCCGGTCCGAAGATACGGAAGGAGTCTGGGTTGTTCTTGATGATGTCGCGGGTGTAGACGCCCAGACGACGGGTGGCCTCGAGCTGGCCCCAGCCGTGGCCGTACTCGGCGACTTCCTTGACCTCGTAGTCTTCCAGCTTCGGCAGCTTCAGCTCTTCGCGGATGCGGCCACCGTTGGCGTTCGGGTTCTCACCGATGCGCAGTTCGCCGGTCGGCATGAAGGCGGTGACTTCCGGCTTCACGGCGCCGTTCTCGTCGAACAGCTCTTCCGGCTTGTAGGACTCGAGCCAGTTCTTGAGGACCTCGAAGTGGGCCTCGGTATCGCGGGCGGAAGCCAGCGGCACCTGGTGGGAACGCCAGGAGCCCTCGGTCTTCTTGCCGTCGATGAACTTCGGGCAGGTCCAGCCCTTCGGGGTACGGAAGATGATCATCGGGTAGAACGGACGAGTCATGTCGTCGGTCTGAGCGGCGGCCTTGATGTCGCAGATCTCGTCGAAGACGGTCTCGAACAGCTCGGCGAAACGACGGTGGATCGACAGGTGATCCTCGTTGTCGAAGCCAGCGACGAACTCGTACGGCTCATAGCCCATGCCGTGGAAGAACTCGTGGAGCTCTTCGTCGGAGATGCGGGACAGGATGGTCGGGTTGGCGATCTTGTAGCCGTTGAGGTGCAGGATCGGCAGCACGATACCGTCGGTGCGCGGGTTGATGAGCTTGTTGGACTGCCAGCCGGTGGCCAGCGGGCCGGTCTCAGCTTCGCCGTCGCCGACGATGGCCGGGACGAACAGGCTCGGGTTGTTCATCACAGCGCCGTAGGCGTGGGACAGGGCGTAACCCAGCTCGCCGCCTTCGTGGATGGAGCCCGGGGTTTCCGGAGCGTAGTGGGACGGGATGCCACCCGGGTAGGAGAACTGGCGGAAGAACTTCTGCAGGCCAGCCTCATCCTTGGTGATGTTCGGGAAGTACTCGGTGTAGGTGCCGTCCAGGTAGGACTGAGCGGTACCAGCCGGGCCGCCGTGGCCCGGGCCCATGATGATCACAGTGTTCTGCTGGTGATCAGCAATGAGACGGTTGATGTGGCCGATGAGGAAGTTCAGGCCCGGGGTGGTGCCCCAGTGACCGACCAGACGGTGCTTGACGTCTTCGCGGGTGAAAGGCTCCTTCATCAGCGGGTTGCTACGCAGATAGATCTGGCCGATGGAGAGGTAGTTGGCTGCGCGCCAGTACTTATCCACGCCTTCGATAGCTTCCTCGGAAACCGGAGCGTTCAGCTTCTTCCAAGGGGTGCCAATAACAGGACTCGTCATGTGTACTCCTGTACTCCTGCACTGTGATGTGCGATTGTTTATTTCCTTAGGTCATGAGCCATGCCTAAAACCTTGCGGTTACGCGGTATGCCTCATTTCCAGTCACTTGCACATATTACGAGCGCGGTTCGACTTTTTGCTGTTTTTTTGCGACTGTGTGTTCAATTGTTATTTTTCTGTACGCAAATGTGTGCTTTTATCGGGATTTTTGTGCGTACTTCACACTCTATCAAAAAGATTGAAAAACGGCTCAAAATCAACGTTTTTAGTCGGTTAACACATGTTTCCCACGTTCGTTTCCCTAGATACACACGCGGCGTGTTGAGTAGGTGGGAGTAAGCAATTGTGAGATTCGTTCATTCTCCGTTCACGTGTTTCCAATGTCTCCTTGCAACGTCACAATAGAGCAGTTAGTATTGTTCGTTTCTTGATACCTCATATTAAAGGGAGAGTGTTATGGCTGCAGGTCCTGTGCTCGTTGTCGATTTCGGAGCCCAGTACGCCCAGCTGATCGCACGTCGCGTGCGTGAGGCCAATGTTTATTCGGAGCTCGTGCCGCATTCCATGCCGGTCGATGAGATGCTGGCCAAGGATCCGCAGGCCATCATCCTGTCCGGTGGCCCCGCTTCCGTGTTCGAACCGGGCGCTCCGCGCGTCGACAAGAAGCTGTTCGACGCGGGCGTTCCGGTGCTCGGCATCTGCTACGGCTTCCAAGCCATGGCATACGCGTTGGGCGCGGATGTCGACAAGGCCGCCCTGGGCGAATACGGCAAAACGGAAACCACCATCGACAAGGCGGAGGGTCTGCTCGACGGCTCTCCCGCAGAGCAAAGCACGTGGATGAGCCATGGCGTGGCCGTCAAGACCGCGCCGGAAGGCTTCGAAGTGCTCGCCCACACCGAAGGCGCACCGGTCGCCGCCATGCAGGACGAGTCCCGCAAACTGTACGGCGTGCAGTGGCATCCGGAAGTCAAGCACACTCCGATGGGCCAGAAGCTCATCGAGAACTTCCTGCACAAGTGCGCCGGCCTCGGCGATAACTGGAACGCGTCCAACATCATCGAGGACCAGGTCAAGAAAATCCGCGAGAAGGTCGGCGACGCCCAGGTGATTTGCGGCCTGTCCGGCGGCGTCGACTCCGCCGTCGCGGCGGCTCTGGTGCATAAGGCCATCGGCGAGCAGCTCACCTGCGTGTTCGTGGACCACGGTCTGCTGCGCAAGGGCGAGGCCGAGCAGGTCAAGCATGATTTCGTCGAGGCCACCGGCATCAAGCTCATCGCCGTGGACGCCTCCGAAGACTTCCTCACCGCATTGAAGGGCGTGAGCGAGCCGGAGAAGAAGCGCAAGATCATCGGAGAGAAGTTCATCCGCACTTTTGAGAAGGCGCAGCGTCAGGTCATCGAAGAGGCCGGTGCCTCCGGCAAGGAAGTCAAATTCCTCGTGCAGGGCACGCTGTATCCGGACGTCGTAGAGTCCGGCGGCGGCGATGGCGCGGCCAACATCAAATCGCACCACAATGTGGGCGGCCTGCCGAAGGACATCAAATTCCAGCTCATCGAGCCGCTGCGCACCCTGTTCAAGGATGAGGTGCGCGCCATTGGCACCGAACTCGGTCTGCCGGATGAGATTGTCTGGCGTCAGCCGTTCCCTGGCCCGGGTCTCGGCATCCGCATCATCGGCGAAATCACCAAGGAACGTCTTGACCTGTTGCGCGAAGCTGATGCCATCGCACGTGAGGAGCTTTCCAAGGCCGGCCTCGACCGCGACATCTGGCAGTGCCCGGTCGTGCTGCTTGCCGACGTGCATTCCGTGGGCGTGCAGGGTGACGAACGCACCTACGGCTCGCCGATCGTGTTGCGTCCGGTGTCGTCCGAAGACGCCATGACCGCCGACTGGTCGCGTATCCCGTACGACGTGCTCGCCACCATCTCGACGCGTATTACCAACGAATGCCGTCAGATCAACCGCGTGGTGCTTGACTGCACTTCCAAGCCGCCGGCAACCATCGAATGGGAGTGAGCCCGCAGGCTTGACGCATAGCGGAAGGGGCTTTCCACAAACTATTCTTGTGGAAAGCCCCTTCCGCTATGTTACGGAAACAAGTCCGCTCTCGTCAGACGGACCGAACGTCCCCCGACGTCACTTTTGCATATCCGTCAAACAAGCATGTCATTCCACAGATCCACGAAATTCGGTAGGGTTTTCGCCGTCGTGGCGACGTTCTTCACTTGGATGCCTTTGATGCGTAGGCCAAGCATCGCCGCGAATGTGGCCATACGATGATCGGCATAAGTCTCCATCACGGATGGTCTAAGACGATTCGCCGACACAGGGGTTATCTCCAATCCATCGGGCAGTTCGTGGGCAGCTCCCCCAACGCGCGTAATCTCGTTGGCCAAAGCCTCCAGACGGTTCGTCTCATGCCCTCGTAAATGACCGATGCCGATCATGCGGGTAGGCTTGTCCGCAAAAACCAGAATCGCTGCAAGCGACGGCGCGATCTCACCTGCCGCCGTCAAGTCGAAATCACCTAGGCCGCTGACATGACCGTTGCCGGTCACTTCGCAGTACCGGACGTCGTCAATCACCGGGAAGCTGATCTCGGCTCCCATACGTTCCAAATATCCCGGAAGCATGCCTCCGGGTTGCGTAGTGGATTCCGGCCAATGAGGTACGCGCACGGTTCCTCCGGCGATGAGCGCTGCGCCAAGGAACGGGGCGGCATTCGACAGGTCAGGTTCGACCGTCACAGTTTCGGGCAACTGCACGGCTCCCGGCTGCACGGTCCACACGCGAGCGTGTTCGTCTGCGTTGACACGCACGCCGGAACCATGCAGATCGGCCACGGTCATGCGAATATGCGGCAAACTCGGCGTCTTCTCCCCCGTGTGATGCAGTTCCAAACCGCCTGGCACTCGAGAGCCGATGAGCAATAGTCCTGAAATGAACTGCGAGGATCCCGAAGAATCAATGCTGACCACGCTCGGCTCAGCGCACTGGCTCACCGTTTGAGGTGGAGTGATTGTAAATGGCAGTCGACCTTCCTCGCCGTGGTATTCGATACATGCCCCCAACTGTTCAAGACCGTCCAACACCGGCTTCATCGGACGCGCGTACGCCTGCTCGTCACCGTCGAAAGCCACAGGACCGTCCGCGAACATGGCAAGACCGGGCACAAAGCGCATCACCGTTCCCGCAAGACCGCAGAACACCTTCGTACCACCGTGGAACCGGCCGTCGGACGGCGGCACCACTGTAACCGTGGTGTCAACCTGCTCGTCGATTTCGCAGCGCACTCCCAACGCGCGCAACGCGTCCATCATCAACTCGGTGTCACGTGAACGCAATAGACCGACCAATCGCACGGGTCGATGTCCGAGCGCCGCGAGAATGAGATAACGGTTCGACAGTGATTTGCTGCCCGGTACCACCACAGTGGCGTTCAACGGTTTGCCGGCATACGGTGCCGGCCACAGGTTCTCATGAAGTGCTTCCATATGGTTCATGGTAACCAAACCATGTGGAAAACGCCGCGCCCGTCTCGCATAGGTCGTCTTCCTGGCATGTTCCACAAATACATTCCTTTTTCATAAGACAACGCAATGTAATACGATGCTGTCATGGAGCATTTCATTTCACGTTGGTTGGTTTTGACCATTGCGGCCGGGGTCATGGTCACACTGCTTCCCGGCATGCACGCCGTTGGCGAACCACCCATTCTCGGCATCGGCGCGTTCGCGTTGTTCCTTGCGTTGATCAACGCGTCGATCAAACCGATCGTGCACACCATCGCATTGCCATTTTCGATTCTCTCGTTCGGACTAATCGCGTTAATCATCAACTGGCTGTTCATGGAGCTTGCGTCTTGGCTGGCCATAAGCCTGTTCGACGTCGGCGTGACTATCGATGGATTCTGGTGGTCCGTAATCGGATCTCTGATTATGGCCATCGTCTCCGGCCTTGTCGGCACCGTCATTCGGGACTGATGCGATCGCGTATATAACTAAATGTCCTCCGCAATCTATCCGATTACAGAGGACATTACTTTCGTTGTCGGGCTGACAGGATTTGAACCTGCGACATTCTGTTATATCTGGTGGTTTTTAGGTTTGGTTTGACAGAATGTTTGGAGATTGGGAAATGTTGGTATTTCAACGCTTTTGCCATCCTGCAAGTTGTGACTGGTTATGACTGTATGGAACGCAACGTGACGGTCTTTGTATGCGGTTTGTATGCGGAATGAAGAAAAAGCCCCTTCCATGGAGCGAATACCACGGAAGGGGCTATATGGCTATATCTGGACTCTTAGTCAGAGATCCGATCCTTGCTGAGCTTGCCGCCGAATGCCTGATTGACCAGCACGTACACGGCCTGCGAGACACCCACCACTGCGGCGAGCGCCACTCCCCATGTCGCGTGGGTGAAGCCTCCGGTAGCGCCGACGGCGATGACGCCGAGGACAATAGAGGTTCCGAGGCTTACCAGGCCGACGTAATCGGCTGGGATGTATTTCTTTACTGCCTGCACGATGGCAGGGCAGACGAGTGCGACGATCGCGGATGCGAGCGCCGTTGCGTTGGAGATGTCCATCTTGATCCTATCTATTGTAGATATGGCTTCCGCAACGTTTACGTTGCGGGAGTGTTTTATCAGCGGAGCACCTGGCCGGGGTGGATGACGTAGGGGTAGCTGAGGCCGTTGCGTTGCGCGGCCGCCTGCCATCCCGACGGGCCGTAGATGACCCACAGGCTCTCGCCTGCGGTGACCACGTGCGAGGTAGTTACGACATGGGCACCGACACTAGAGGCGGTGGACCCGCCGTAGCAGACTTGCTGACCTGGCCAGATGCGGTTGATGTTGCCGCTGGGCACGCTCCATGCGCTGGCCGGCGTGCGGCCGGTACGGCTGGCGATCGCGCTCATGGTGTCGCCGGAGCTGACCACGACGCAGTAGCCGGTATTGCCAGATGGCGTCGTGACGCCGCTGCCGGACAGTCGCCGGTTGACGATGGCCATGACCGCCGCATAGTTGGATCCGAGCGCCTGTCGTCGTGCGGGATCGTTGCCGAAGTCGCCGCGGATGGTGCGCGTGGCCAAGGCGTCCAGGTCGACCGTCGGAGCTGTCGTTGGCTGTGGCGTCGGCTTGACGTTCGGCAGGCTCGCCGTGCCCTTGTCGTCGGGGTTCGCGTACTTGCGCCATGCCGCGCGGTCGCCGCGGAACTTGTTCAGGTCGAGGCGTCCTGACCAGCCGCTGAGACTGCCGTTGGACGTGTACTGCCTCATCACCTCGCCGCGCGCTCCGATGTTCCACGGGGCGGTCTGGTAGCCGGTGACGAGGTTCGTGGCGTACTGTGCGATCCAGATGCCGCAGTTTAGTTCGGTCTCCATGCCGGCGACCTGCCAGTACCCGGAGTCCATCGTGTAGATGATGGGGTTGACGCCTGTCAGTCGCTTGACCTCGCGCGCCCAGCGGCGCGGCCACTGCTTGTCGCCCCATGCCGTGTTGTCCTGCGCCTCCCAGTCGAGGATCAGCACGCTCTTGTGCACGTATCCGCGCACGTTGTCGACGAAGAACCGGGCTTCGGTCTCGGGGTTGCCGCCGCGCGCGTAATGGTAGACGCCGGTCTCCTTGCCGCTGTCGATGGCGCCGGCGAGCTGACGGTTAGCGTCGGTGTTAACGCCGTTGGACAGGCAACCACCGTACACGCCGCCGGAACCCCATGTGGTACCGACGATGACGAAATCGGCCGGCACGGTCGCGGTGTCGATGCCGCACTGCCAGTTCGAGATGTCGTACCCGTTCATGTCGGCCATCGCGGCCGGCGCGACCGCCATGGATATGGCGACCGCGAGCGCGGTCAGTAGCTTGCGCCATTGTCGGCGTGGATTCATGTGCTTGTGTTTCGGCTTGCCTTTGTTGAGGATGTTCAATTCCTCTCCTTTCCTTTGTCCGTACCGTCCGCCTTGTACGGACGGTGTGGAAATCTTTTGAATCTTTCAATCTGTGTTCGCGATATGCGCGTCACGTATGTCTTGGATCATCGAGGTTCCGGTTCCATTGCCGCCCAGACCGTGGTAAGCGGCATATATTCGTTCCGCGCTTTGCTTCAACGGAATGCTCGCAACACCACCTGCATCGACCATCTGATGGTGCAGAGCCTCGAGTTTGCAGAACAACAGTTCCCTGACGCCCTCATGCAGTGGATCGTGACGTTGGTCGACCTTGCTCAGAATCCAGGTGACGAACACGCCGCTGCCTCCGCTGCCGATGATGGCGATAACGATTGCGACGATGGTTTCCTGGCTCATTGGGAATCCTTCCGAAAGGAAAATCCCACACGTGGCTACCGTTGGAAGCCGCGATAACCACGTGTGGGATTTTGGAGGTTGAAATGTTGTTGGGAACGTTTGTGAATGAGGTCTGGTGGCCCTCCTGCGGGAAGCTCCGCGAGTGCACGAGGGTGGGCTACGAGTCGGCCTACCGCTGCCACATCCAGCCGAAATGGGCTGACGTCGACATGGAGTCGATCACCGCGAACGACATCGAGGAGTGGCTTGGCTCGTTCAATCAGGCCGGCGCCGCGCGCAAGGCGTGGGCCGTGCTGCGGGCGATACTCCGACTCGCCTATCGCAAGGGAGTCACCGACAATGACGTGACACGTCGTGAAATCAGACTGCCGCACCTGCGGCGGTATGAGCCGCGCGTGCTCGACGCCAGACAGGTAAGACGGCTGCTCAAAGGCTTCTACGGTCACGCGTTGGAAGCCTGGTTATTGGTCTCCGTCTGCGCGGGACTGCGCCGATGCGAGTCCGTCGGCATTGAATGGGCCGACTTGGATTTACGCCGGGGAACCGTGACCGTCAAAAGGTCAGTGCAATGGGTCGCTGGACATGAAACGGTCACCGACCCGAAGACCGACCAGAGCCGACGGACGGTCGCACTACCACGGTTCGCAGTCAAACGGCTCGCGCAATTGCGCCACGGCAGAACCGGCAGGCTGGTCGGCGATCTGAACGCCAACCAGGTGGCAGCTCATTACACGTCATGGTGCCAACGCATGAAACTCCCCTGCGTGCCGCCAAGGAACCTCAGGCACACCTTCGGCACTCTGGCAATCGCTGCGGGAGCCGATATCTCAGTGGTCGCACGACAACTCGGTCACAGCGACATCAAGACAACCGCTCGCTACTATCTCCGCCCCGATTTGTCCGTGCTGAGAAGTCTGCAGCGGGCATGGGAGCGGCTCATTATCGGGGTCGCATAGCTTTCCGTATTCCAGTCTGGTGAATGGGTCGTGGTCGCGCGGCCTAGAGGCTATGACGCCTACTGCGTCACGTCCATGATCTTCAAGCCGAACACGAACACGTCAATAGACATCAAGCTGCCGATCGAAGCGGCAAACTGGGATTCATACTCCGTTGAATTGCAGTTGATGAACGACGCTAAAAACAAAGTGCCGTCGTTCAACAACATTTCGATGATTACGAACAGTCATTCGGCAAAAGGATTTCAGCTTGTCGCATGGAACGCCAGCGGCACGTCGCTGAGCTATCGCATCGCCGTGACTGTCCACGTCTTCGACGCGAAGCAGTAGTTTTCCGTAACCCCGATTCATTTCACGAAACTGACCTCCGACCCGGAATTCACAATCAGTGGATGCGTCGTCAATGGTTTGGCGACCGTCTACTGCCGGTGGGTCAACAAAGGGACTTTCGGCAATAAGGCGTGGACTGGAGTGGCTTTGGCACGCATGGACGTGCGGTCCGGCGGCGAAAGCTTCAACATGTTCGTAGACAATTCCCCTGAAGACCGGATGCAGAATCGTTTTCTGTACGTCGTGGGAAACACGGTTTCCTTCCGCACATCGTATGATGCGGTTGTTCCTGCAAACACATGGCATGCCGGCAGCGTATCGTTTCCGGTGACGACGGTTTAGGCCGTGATGTACGAGGCGGATGTGACGAAACCTTCTCCGTTCTGGCTGCCACCAAGATTCCTGTAGGTGAATTTGCCGTCCGGCAGTATGGTGAAATCTCGTTGGCTGCCATTGTCACGACCGCTGTACGCCCACCTCGTCGTAATCAATGGACGCCAGCCAGCTGGCAGGACGCCGAAATCGCCGGTAACCCATGATGTAGTGTTCGCGCTCTTCCATTCCACGAGGATTTGCACCACATTCCCGGCTTTCACGCCCGTCACCTTGCCATACTGGCAGGTGATAAGCGTCTGGGTTACGGAAAACTATTCCGTCATCCAACAGCCGTGCGCCGTGGAGTAGGCGGCTTTCGGGTCGCCTAGCATCCGCACCTTCCCGCCACGCTCGACAAGCAGGCTGAAGCCGCAGGGCAGGAACGCGATGATGCTCATATCGGCGAGTGGACGGAACGCTTCTGGGATGGTCTCATTCGCCGTCGAGTAGTTCTGCTGTCCACTGCCGGTGAACTTGACGTTGCCGTTGACCGTGACGACGCGTCCGACCCGACACAGAGTGAGTCTGTCGTTCGTATACGGCGGCTTCCATAGCTGGGTTACGGAAAGCTAACGGATTGGGTATGTGACGGTTCCGGCGCACTGTTGGCTACTGCCTGTCGAACCGAAGTTAGCAATTCGGATGGCACCGTTCGCTTGAACAATCAACATTCGCGCGGTCTGACCGTTGGACACGCAGCACATGCCGTTGACTTCAACCGGAGGCCAATACTCTCGCGGCAGAACGTACTTGCACTGTTTCGCATCCCAACTGCCAGCACCAATCGTGCCGCGGAACCTCACGAATATCAACGTTCCGGTTTTGATGACGGTGAACCCTTCGCCGTCGTACAGGGTTACGGAATCCCACAGCTTCGACATGGGAGGCAGCTGTTTGATGAGCATGACCGGCGTGCCTGGCGTGATCCCGCTGATCGGGATGCGGGCGATCGGGATCCACACCGTGCCGGAGGCCGAGTGGATGCTGCCCGACGGGACGGTCGGATCGGCGGCCGTTCCGGTGTTTGGCGTGCCTTTGAGCACGGCGATGGCAGCGGTCTCGATGTTCTGACCGTTCCGCGTGTATTTGAGACAGACGAGGTCGTTGCGGTTCCGGCCGCTCACGCCGCTTTCGATGGTCGCGGTCTCAGCCTCGGTGACTCGCGCGTATCGTCCTTCGACCACGAGGTTGAGGACTGGGATCAGCGCATGGTTGGCGTCCTGCATGGTGACCGCGGGGAATTTCCCGTCAGCCCCCTGCAGCAGGTAGCTGCCGTTGCCTATGACCCCGGCTTGCATGGCGCCCATGTCGCCGCTGGTGATGTGCGGTGTGCCGCCCTTGCCTGTGATGAGCGTGGTGGTCATGTCAGTCCTTTCCCTCGGTAAGCCATGCCGTGTAGGCCGTGTCCTGCGTGGCGGCGAGTTTCTTGAATTCCTGCTGGCATGAGGTGCATGCCAGTGCCTCCTGCGTCACTCCGTCCGCGGTGGTGTGTTTGATCTGGTGCCAGTCGCTCGACGTGCGCGGATCTCCGTCGGTGAGGTATGCGCTGTCGTGGCAGCGGTCGCATGTGTATTTGGTGATGTTCGTGGTTTTTGCCATGATGTTCCTTTCAGGCGAGTCTTTGCCAGACGTGTCCGCCGATGATGGTGTGGATTTCCTTCCATGTGCCGCCCTGGTCGTTGGGGTCTCCGGCGACGCACCAGTAGAGCGAGCCGATTGGGTGTGCGGCGAGGAAGGATGCCGCTGTCGCGCTGGATTGCGCGGTGATGGTGCCGTCCGGGCCGATGGTGATGGTCGTGCCATCGGGTTTGACGCCGCCGAGGGTGGCGGTGGATGCCACTGGCAGCGTGTACTTGTTCGCGCCGGACTGGATGCCGTCGAGCTTCTTCTTGTCTGCGGCGGCGAGGAGCCCGTCCGCCGATGATGTGGCCTGTGCGACGGTGATGGCAGCCGTCTCGTCGGTGCGGGTCACTGTGATGGGATCCGATGCAGTGATGTCCAAGATTCGCGCCTGCGCCGCGGCCAACGCGTTCTGCGCCGTGGTGGTGGCCGTGTCGGCTTTTACGCCGGCCTGTTTGGCGAGGTCTCTGGCGCCTCCGATTTCGGCCGAGGCGTCGGATGCGGCCTTGTTGGCTTCGGTGGCGGTTTTGCGGACCGTTTCGAGGTCGGCGGCGGTCACATCGGCGCTGAACGTCCAGTTGGAGAGGGTGAGGCCGCTGCCGGCGTAGTAGGCGTGGCCGTCTCCGGAGCTTGACCCACCGCCGCCGGTCTCGCCGGTCGATTCCGTGGATGCGGTGGTCGCCTCGTAGGTTACGGTCGGGATGCCGTCTTCGATTTTGATGATTTTTTTGGTGATTTCGGCGGTGACCTTGATGCCGGTGGTGTTGTCGCGGCCGGTCACGGTGTCGCCCACGTCGAGGTCGATGCCGTCGGTAACGTCCACGTCGATGCTGCCTGTATCTCGCAGCTCCTGGAGCTTTGTCTTGCCTTTGGTCTCGAGTTCGGCGGCGTCGGCGTTGCTGAGCTCGTAGACGCTTGTGCGCTCGTCCGCGCCTTTGATGGTCTGCGTGTGGCTGAGCGTGCCTTTCTGGTCGGCGTACCAGTGGACGACGATCCTGTCCTTGAGTTCGCCCTTGCCGAGGCAGATCAGGTGGTTGATCGGATGCGAGGCGAGGGTCGCGTCGAAGTCGATGAGGTCGGAGTCGATGAGGTCGCCGGCGGCCGTGATCGGCGGCGCGTCGACCGTCACGCCGTTCTGCGCTGCGGTGATGCGCAGCCGCAGTCCTGATGCGCGTAGCATCTTGGACAGGCCGCTCCACGCGTCGCAGTACCGGTCGAACTGCCAGTTTGCGGTTTTGGACGTGCCTTCCGTGACGGTGATGATGTCCTGCAGTCCGATACGGGAGATGACGGTGCGCAGGAGCGTGCCGATCGTGCCGCTCATGGTCAGGTAGTCCTTGCCCTTGTCGGGTTCGAGGATCTTCGAGGCGAGCAGGCCGTGCCAGTCGCGACCGTGGTAGGTGAGCTCGCCTTCGCCGCCGGTGACGCTGGTCTTCACGTCGTCGACGATGCCGCCCCAGCCGGTGCCGTCGACCCACCATCGGCAGCCTGGTTCCAGGCATGCCGGGCATTGGAGGTCGAAGTCGTTCTCCACCGACCCGTATGCCAGGTCGAGCGTCCATGAGGCGTACGAGCCGGACGGCGTGCCGTTCGTGTCGGTGACGATCAGGTCCATGGCGGTTCGCTCCTCTCTTCGATGGCGGTCAGGTCGAATTTGAATCCGCCGGCCCAGCTGATCGTGCTCGTGCCGGGCGGCAGCGGTTCGAAGATGTAGGTTCCGGATCCGCGTCCGGTTCCGCGCACGGCTTTGCCGAAGAGGTTGGTGCGCAGGCCGGTGTCCGAGATCATCGTGACGGTTCTGCTATCGGAGGCCGCGTCAATCTCGAGGCGGCTGCCAGCCGGTATGGTCGCGTCGACCTCGTACCGGTTCGTGCCGATGATGATGTACGGGTTGACGCACGGGCCGAAGATCGTGAGCTTCACCGGCTGCGGCATGCCGGTCGCGTTGGTCACGGTGTCGAGGATGCTCATGCCGGCGTAGTCGTGCGGGTAGTCGTACGGGTAGTCGAGGTCGCCGCCGGCCTTGTCGGCTCGCGGGTCGTGGTGTTCGGTGGTCCCGCGCCGCCACACGCCGTCTGCAAGCACGATGGTCAGCTGCGTCTCGACCATCGTGGGCGTGATGGACTGCGGTTCGCTCTTCGCGATCCACGCCCTGGTCTCCCATTCGCCGTCGGCGACGAGCGTGCCTGGCGTGCCGGCGGCCATGTCGGCGTCGGCGAGGCGGCGCAGCAGGTCGAGCGTGGCGGTCGAGTCGTGGATCTTCACGGCGACGGTCTCCTCGCGCGCGCCGCGGGTGATGCCGGTCAGGCCGCGTGCGCCGATGCTGTAGTCCCAGACGCGGCCGCGCAGTCCGGCGAGCGTTTCGCCGTACAGAGGCCCTTCGAAGCCGATTCGCTCACCTGTGGCGGCGCACGCGTATTCAAGCGATTGCACTTCTCACCTTCCTTGCGAAGTCGCGGTCCCCTATCGTCGGCGTGTACCTGGCGATGATCGATCCGAGGTCGTCGTGCAGCGATTCGACGGCCGCGATGAGTTCCCGCAGATCGCCGTCGCCGGCATTGGCGCCGGTGCCGGCCGTGACGTTCAGCCTGCCGGTCTTCGACCAGTCCGCGTCGGAGAGGCTCATCGTGGAGACGAGCGAATCCATGGAACGGCTGACCACATGCGCGGAATCGTCGATGCCCAATGCCATGCCACGTCCGACCATCACGCCGACCTCGTCGCGGAACACACGCGACGGGGAATGGATGCCCAAAGCGTTCTTGGCCTTGTCCACCAAGCCCGACAACGCGTTGGTGATGCTGGAATACAACGAGCCGACCATTCCTGTGATGCCGTTGATCAATCCCTGGATGATGTTGCGTCCCGCGCTGACGAGCCAGCTTCCCGCGCCGGACACCGCGCTCCGGACGGTTCCGCCGATTCCGCTCACGACGCTCCCGACACGGCCAACCATGTTGCTTACGGTGCCGACGATGCCGCCCCAGACGCTCGACACAATGCTTCCGACGCCATTCCACAACGCGGCCCACACGCTCCGGATTGTCGCGCATGCGGCGGATACCACTCCGCTGACCATGCCGATGCCGGCGGAGACGACGCCTTGGATGCCGCCCCACACTGCCGACACGATGCCCTGGATGGCCGACCACGCGGCGCTCCAGTTCCCGTTGACGACCGCGAGCGCCAGTTGGATGATGCCTTGGATGACGGCGAGTGCGGTGCTGATGACTGTGGCGATGATGGTCCATGCGCCTTGTACGACGGTGGATATGGTGTTCCAGAGTCCGTTCCAGACCGTGCTGATGATTGTGACGGCGGTTTGGAAGATGGTTTGGATGTTCTGTATTCCGGCTTGCAGGAGTGGTGTGATGGTGGTGATGAATGTTTGGATGCCGGTGATGATCGCGGTGAGCGCGGTCATGATGATGGGGCCGATCGTGTTCCAGACGTTTTGGAGGACGGTGGTGATGAGTGTCCATCCGGTTTGCCAGATTTGTTGGATTTGGCTCATGGTCTGGGTGATGAATATGGCGATGGCTTGCAGGATTGGCTGGCATGCGGTGCTGATCTGGTTCCAGATTCCCATGAACCATGTGGCGAAGCTGTTCCAGAGTCGTTTGCCCGTTTCGGTTTGGGTGAAGAACCATGTCAGTGCGGCGACGACCGCGCCGATGGCTACGACAAGCATGCCGATCGGATTCGCATCCAAGGCAGCGCTGAATGCCAATTGCACGGCGGTAGCAGCCTTGGTCACCGAGCTCCACGCCGATTGGGCGGCCTTGACGATATTGAACGAGCTGGCGAGTTGCTTCAGGCCGCCCGCCGCGCTTCCCACGTCGGATAATTTGCCGATCAGATCGAATGCGGCCGTGGCGGTCTTCTCCACGCCGGAGGCGGTCGCGGAGATGGCCTTCAGTCCGCCGGAAACCGTTTTCAGCCCGGTCGAGACGATGTCCCAGCCCTTGACGGCGAGCAATGCGACGGCGATGGCTTTCAGGGCGCCGGACACCAGCGCGCCGTTCTGCTGCGCCCACTGCCCGACCGACTGCAGCCAGCCGCCCACGGTCATGAGCACGCCGGTGAGCGTGTCGAGGACCGCCGCGAACCGCTGTGCCGCCAATCCCGCCGTCTGCCCGGAGTTGTCGAAGCCGAGCGCCTGCGATGCGGCCGAGACGAGCGCCGTGGCCACCGATGCAAGTCCGGTGGCGAGGTTCGCCAGCGCATGCAGGAAGGGCTGGAGAGCACCTGTCTCGATGAACGTGTTGACGAACGTCTTCGCCCATCCCGCGGCGTTGGCCAGGGACTGCGCGGCCGATGCGAGCAGATTCCCGAGCGCGGAGACGATGCCGCCGAATCTCGAGGAGGCCTCGCCGCCGAGGTTCAGTTTGGAGGTCAGCGAGACCATCGCGGCAGCCAGGCCTGACAGCTGCGCCCTGAGGCTCGTGACCGATGCCATGAGCATCTGGATCCCCGGCAGGTTCCGGACGAACGTGGAGAATGAGGCGAGCTTCGCCTGCGCTGTGGGGATTGCCTGCTCCAATCCCTTCTGCAATCCCGCGCCGACTTTCTCCAGCGTCGGTTTCACGGCGGCGGTGAACGAGTCGATGAGCGGTATGGCCTGGTTGAACAGGCCTCGCAGGCCGTTGAGGACCGGCGTGGCCGCGGTCTCGCCGAGTCGGCTCAACGCGGCCTTCACGTTGGCCAGGGCGCCGGCGAACGTGGTGCCGGCGCTCTGGGCGGCGCCGCCCAATCCTTCCTGCATGGCGTCGGCGAAGGTCTGGAAGTCGATCTTGCCGTCCGAGACCATGTCGGACACTTCGGCGCTGGTCTTGTCCAGATGCTTGCCGAGCATCTGGAGGACAGGGATGCCGCTCGACATGAGCTGGAGCATGTCGTCGCCCTGGAGTTTTCCTCGCGCGGCGACCGATCCGAAGATCGTGCCGATGTCGGTGAGGCTTCTGCCGCTGATCTGCGCGGTGTCGGCCACGGTCTTGAGGACCTTGGTGAGCTGGTCGCCTTCCTTGATGCCGGAGGCGGACAGGCTGGCCGCCACGGTCGCGGCGTCGCCCAGTCCGAACGCGGTGCCTTTGACGGAGGCGAGCGCGTCGTTCATGATTTCGGTGACGCTGGCGCTGTCGTGGCCGAGGCCTTTGAGTTTGGCTTGCGCGTTCTCGATGTTGAGGGCGCGGGTGAAGCCGCCTTTGGCGGCCAATGCGGTGATGCCGCCGGCGAGGGTGACGATCGCGCCTGTGCCGACCTTGCCGATTTTGCCGAATGCTCCGCCGATTTTCGAGATGAGGGTGTTGGAGCTTTTCTTGGAGGCTTTGTTGACGGCGTCGCCGATGTCGCCTTCGATGCTTTTGCCGAATCCTTTGCCGGATGGTTCGACGTGGACGTATGCGACGCCTATGTCCTGTGCTGCCATCGTGTTTCCTTATTCGTAGGTTGGGATTCCGATGGCGGTCGGAGTCAGAGGTCGTCGTTGATGTGGAAGTAGGCTTTGAGCCGTTCCCTGTCCTCGCGTTGACGGCGGGTGAGGTTGTGCGTCGGGGTTGGCGGGCGGAGCGGGTCGTGCTCGTGGTCGAACCATGGGCGTTTGCGTTGTCCGGACAGCGTCCAGACCGCCTGTTCGGCTCCGTCGGGCGCGTAGACGGCGTTCTGCAACGCCATCCACGAGTGGCTCGTATGGTCTTTGAGGATTTCGCGGGTCAACGCCCAGGCGAGTCCCCAATCGACTCGTGGACGTTGGCCTTCAACCCATTCCCGGAAGCGTACGGGCCTGTAGATCTGCCCGTACGCTCGGATCCAGTCGTAGGCTAGCGCCGCGCGGTGGTTGTTCCAGAGGTGGGCGAGGTAAACGCTTTTGGGTCCAGTCCGGATTCGTCGGCCCACGCCTTCACCGTGGCGATGAGGTAGGCCATCGGGCGTTTGGTCTTACGTAGCGCGGTCCAGAAGTTCGGCTGCGCGTTCTCGAAGTATGCGAGGAACGCGGCCATGCACGCGCTGGTCTCCTCGTCGGAGAGCGTCGGCCTGCTCTTGACCAGGAGGATGGCCTGCACGAGTTCGATGGGCAGTTCCGCGTTGTTGAGGTTCGGCAGGTCGAGTTTCGCTCCGGCGACCTCGAGGTGCACGTCGGGCTTGAGCTCCTCCGCGTCGGTAAGGTCCACGTCCACGACATGGTATTCTTTGTCGCTCATGTTGGCTCCGTTCTAATGGTTGGCGGTTGAATGGGTGTCCCGTGCGGCCGACCGCCATCGGCCGCACGGGAAGAATCAATGGGCTACTTGGCGTCTTCGGTGACGAGGCCCCATGCGTGGAACTGTTCGCCGTTAGTGCCCTTGAGCATCTTGAACGTCATGCTGAAGTTCATGATCTCGCTGGATTTCAGGCTCACGTCGTCGCGGTCGGACACCTTCGCGTTGGTGCCGTACAGGAGGAAGGGGCGGTCCTGCTGGTCGAGCGCGACCAGGACGAGGATCCATTCCTTCTTCAGGCCGGCGCCCTTGATGCTGATGCCGCCGTCGGATTCCACGTCCACGTCGAAGTAGGCGGATACCACGTCCTTGCGGCCTTCCATCGCGGCGAGCTGGAGCGTCCAGTAGCCCGGGTCCGTGTCGGACAGGACGATGTCGCCGTTGTGCGCCTTGTAGTCGGTGCTGTCGCCCGGCTCCGGATGCAGGACGGCGCCGTCCTCGGTGCTGTATCCGATCGGCTTCTTGTTGGACGGCGGCGTCCAGTTCACGCCGGTCGGCGCGACGAAAGTGCTGTCGCCCTTGGGGAACAGGAACAGCGCGTAGTTCTTGATCAGACGCACGTTGCCGGCGGTATTGCCGTTGGACACGTACCCATAGTCGGTCGATCCGAGCCCGTCCTGCAGGCTGGTTTCGGATGCCGTCTGTTCGACGGCGATGGGTTCTTCGTTGCTGTCAGACATTCCTGTCTGCACCTCGCTTCCGTTCTGCGTGTGGCGGCACGTCTTTGCTTGTCTTTTCTTGTGTTTTCAGTTCAGGCGACGGATACCTCGAGCAGGAGCACGCCGTACGCGCTCACCAGTCTCTTGTCCTCGTCGGTCATGCGTACCGGCCCGGATTCCAGTGACGCGCTGATGAGCGGCGCGACGGTTCCGAGCCTGATGATCTCCCTCGCGATTGCCGCCCACAGGCGGGCGGCCTTGTCCCAGTCGCCCGTATGGTCCTCTCTCATGCAGCGCACGCTCAGCCGCAGTCGCACGGCCTGGGAGATGGGAGTGCTCATGCCTTGCATGGAGTCGGCCAATGTGGCTTCGGTGAAGGGAGGTTCGAGGTCGTTGCGTTCGATCGTGTCGAACGTCACGTCCGGGAACAGCTCCCGCAGCCTGGGCAGGAGCAGCGGCTCCGTGCGCCGTGGGGTGATGGGGATGCTCATACGCGCATCCTTCCGAGCGTGTCCTCCAATGTGCCGTGCGCCTTCTCCACGGGTGCGGGGCAGAGGATGGCCACGCCGTTTCGGTTCGCGCCGTTATGGTCGCGAACCATGCACCGGCTGTCGGTGACGGCCTCGTTGGCGGCGTCGCGCATGCGGCCCCGCAGGGTCTCGTTCTTCAGCACCTGCTGGCTGAATGCCTTTCGGTTGAACACGAATCTGCATCGTTTGGCCATGGGTTATCCTTCCCGTTCGCCCACGGTGATGACGTCGCCGATGTGGCGTCCGTGGAGGTTGTTCCACACTTGCGGTTTTCCTTTGACGGGCAGGAGGATGCCTCTGACTTTGATCAGGTCGGTGGCTTGGATGCCTGTCGGCTGGCTACCGCGGATGTGGATCGTGTATTCGATGGTCTGCGGGCTGGCGTTCTCCTCGGTCTGGTCGGTGGTAGAGGTTGGCGCGACCATCGCCTGGAACGTGCCGACGCGGACGGGTTTGCCCTGGATGGGGTTGCCGTCCGTGTCGGTGGTGGACTGGCCGCGCCACACTTCGATGGTTTCCACTAGGACGTCTCCCCCGTTGCCATGTCGACGCTGAACGCGCGCTGAGCGTTGATGCCAAGGATGCGTTTCTCGTCGTCGCGCAGCCAGAGATCGCCGGTGGGCGCTCCGAAACTGTATTGTTCGCTGAAGCTGCCGGTGGTCTGGTTCATCTGCGTGATGCCGCCGGGAATGTCGTACGGGTCGGCCTGCATGATTCTGCGGACGATGTCGCAGGTGATCTTCGTCAGCAGGCGTGGCCGTTCTTTTTGGAGACGTTGCCAGTTCGGGGAGCGTTCCTTGATGTAGTCGGTCACGTCCGCGAGATGCGTGTCGGCTTTCTCACGTTCCTCGTCGGTGAGTTTGTGCCACCTCTGTTCGAGGTCGTCGGAGGTGGCGAACACGTCTGGTTCGACAGTCATGTCGGACTCCGTCAGGCGGTGAGCAGGACGAAGCGGTTGATGTCGCGGATACGGAACCCGACTTCGATTTCGATTCGGACGGCGAACATGTTGTGCTCCCACAGGTTTACCTGCTTGCCGTCGATGGTGATGGACGCCTGGTCGGAGATGCTGGTCTGCATTCCTTCGACGGAGCCCCATGCGGCGGAGGAGAATTCTCCGCACACGCCGAGGATCTCTGCCTTGGCAGGTCCCGGTGTATCGGATACGGCGGGCACGTGAACGCCCTTGCTGATGTAGGTGCGGTTGCCGAGCACGGTGCTCACGTCGGAGGCGGCGGTGCCGTTGAGGAACAGGGGGCGTCCGTTGTTGTCGGTCGCCTGACGGAGCACACTGCGCCCCTGGGTGCTCAACGCCCAACCGTCCACGGTTCCATCCGCTTCGGACACGAGGTCGTCGGCTTTGTTCAGGTTCTTCCACACGTCCTTGCCGATGCTGACGGTCTGCGCGCTCTTCAGGGTGTCGAAGTCCGCTCCCGGAGCGTCGACGAGGCCCATGATGGTCTTGTCAAACGTGCGGGCGATGGCTCCCGGCCCCTTCGCGACGACTTGGTCGTAGAGAGCGCCGAAGTCTCGGCGGAACTGGTTGGAGAACGGCATGATGACCGCGATGGTGTACGGCAGCATGTCCTTCTTGCCGAAGGTGACGCCGCTCTTCGGCTTCTCCGCACCCTCATTGACCCATGCGGCCTCCGGGTCGCCGATGATGATCGGCACGCGAGCACCGTTGCCGGGCAGTTTCATCTCCGGCACGAGCTGCATGAACGCGCTCTGGTATTTTGCGGTCTGCCAGATCTCCGCCTGGGTTTCAGGGGTGAGGTCTAGACCGTTGCTTTTTCGGGTCATGGACGGATCTGTCATGGTTTGTCCTTTCAAATGAATGTTGTTTTGCTGGTTGGCTCACAGGAGCGTGTTGCTCATGGCGTTGACGAAGTCCTCGCGGCTGGAATGTTTAGCCTTGGCCTGTCCGGTGCGGGCGCTCTGGTCCGCAACCGTGCCGCGGGAACGCATGTCGGCGAACACCTTCATGAGTTTCTCGGCGTATTCGCCAATCTGCTTCTCGTCGTCGCCCGCGAGGACGCTCGGGTCGGTGATGCCGTGTTTGGCCGCGACGTTGGCGCGTATCGTGGAGAGCTCCTTCTCGTGTTCGGCCTGTTTGGCTTCGCTTTTGAGCTTCTCGTTCTCCTCGAGCGCCTTGGAGAGTTTCGATTCGAGGTCGGCAGTCTGTCCGGCCTTCTCCTTGAGCTCCTCGTAGTCGCTTTTCCTGCCGCGTTCCCTGCCGAGACGCTCGTTGATTATGCGGTCGACTTCCTCCTGGGTGAAGGTCCTCAGCTTCGCGTTGTTCACGTCCTTTGGGGCCGGAGAGTGCTGTTCCGGCTCCTGTTGGCCGTCCGCGCCGGTCTGGTTTTCTTCTGCCATGGTTGGTGGCTCCTTTGCTTGTTCTTGGTTTCCACGCCTGACGCCGGCGAGTTGACGGCCATTCTTGTTGGTTTCGCGCATGGCTGCGCCCCGCCCCATCGCTGGGGTGTGAAAGGTAAAAGAAAAGCCATCACGTTTCGACGTGATGGCTTTCTGGGATTCAGAGATTTCCCAGCGCTTTTCTTCGCGCGTATTCGGACCGCAGCTCGTCGGTCGACACATAGTCGCCGACGGACCAGCGCTTCTTTCCTTCGTTCCTGACCCATTCATATTCGTCCTGTGGCATGGAGATATCGCCATACTTGCGTTTGATTTCCGCAAGATGGCGCTCATCGGTGACTTCCTTCAAATCACCGGGCATAAACGTGAAACGGTCGGAACGATCCATAGGCTCAATCATAGCAGTCTCAGATAAACGATCGGTCTGCCGTCGGATGCTCCAAGCCCTTCGAAACGAAGAGCCCTTCCTCTCGGCAGAAGAATTTCGTATTCTCCCGGATGCTGAGTGATCGGCTCCACATACACGCCGGCGCTTCCCGGCGGTACCAGGATTCTTGTGGCGATGCGGTCTTCCCCATCAACGTCAATGCCTCCCTCCTTGATGCTGGTGGCCATGTAGCCGATGTGTTCGAAGGTGCGACCGGTATTCAAATCGAAAAGCGACTCCATGTCGTTGACGTGGAACGTCGACAACCGCATCTGCCTGTCGACCGTGAAACGTTCTCGGGTGATATGGTCGGATATCGCTTCGTCGATGCATTCGACCTGATGGATGACGTCTTTCGACGGGTTTCGTCCGCCGAACAGGTAGCCGTTGATACTTTTGTAGCTGTCTCCGGTCCAATCCATCAAAGCCGCGATCTTCTCGTCGTTGGAGAATCTATCTCCAGGCATCCTGACGCTATAATCCGACAATCTCGATAGTTCGGAAGCGCTGATTGGAATCGATTTGCCGCTCCATCGAATCGTCGGTTGGGCAGTCACACCATCATTGACCTCATCGTGATAGATGCGTCTCAATTGGGCTAGCGTGTCACGCCAGTCGCCGTCATCGCCGGCCGCAGCCTTGGCTGCCTGGTACATTTCACGATACTTGTCCGGATCGTATCCTTTGAGTTTGCTGCTGCCCCAGCTTGGCACGATGTCGCAGTCGCAGTCCGTATGGTATTGCATCTGCCGTCCGGCGGTGTCCTCGCTCAGGTAGGCGAAGCCACGCGAGGCGAGCATAAGGCAGAACGCGCATGTCTTAGCCCCTCGCGGCACACGCGCCCAGCGAGGCTTGGTGGGATCGTTGGCCACAGCCCTCTGCATGGTCAGCCGCCCGACGGTCTGAATCAGATTCTGCACGTATTCCAGCGCCTGCTCCTCGTCAGCGAACGTGGGCCACAGGTCGTCGATGGTTATTCCGGCGTTGTTGTGAACGGCTCCGTTTTCATCTGGAATGACATCCTTGTAGTGCAATCCCATGAAGTCAGTGTTGTTGAAACCGCCTTCCATCTGCCAGACCGCGCGGTCGGCGGTGATGGAAGGCGGCTCGTATTCCGGCATATCGATTCCGCCGTACTGCGCCCACAGGTCGCGTACGTGGCCGTAGTAGTCGGATGCGAGCCTGCTGGCGGCGTCGGCATACCGGTTGATCTCCGCTTTGATGAGCTCCTGGCTTTCACCGTCCCAGACGAGGCCCGAGACACTGTTGCCGGCCTCCTTCTGCAGGCGGCTCATGGTGTCCGTGTAATCCTCGTACAAATCATTGAGGTCGAGTTCAAGCCTTCTGCGTCGTTCCGGCGGCAGGTTCAGACTGTTCGGGCTCATTCATACCGCCTTCCCTCGCCGCCGTATCGGTCTGCTGCTCCGTCTGTTGGCGCATGCCTCGAATCTGATCGAGTACCTGACCGGCCTGGGCCTTGCGCTGGTCGGCCTTCAGCCGGACGATCTCGCTTCGGCTCAATCCGGCGCGTGTCATGCCGACCTCGCTGTTGGCGAACGAGTCGATGCTGCCGGCGAGTTTGCTGAATGCGTCGGCGCTCATGGAGCTTGACGGAGTGTTGGGGTTCTTCCAGTCGACCTGCAGTTTCATCAGCTCCTCGTCGGGCACGGATGGATCCTGCATCCGTGCCACAAGACGGGCTGCCTGCAGGATCGATTCGCCGAAATCGCGGTCGCAGTGGCGCGCCTCGATAATCAGGTCCTCGCGTTGTGCCTCGGTCGCGTCGGCGGACGTCGGGTTCGCGTCGGACACGATGCCTAGCGAGCTGGCTGGAATGTTCATCGCACTGGCGAACATCGCCGCCCAACTTTTCAGCATCGTCAGATGCGGGTCCATACTCGACGCGGCCAGTTGCGTCACGGTCGGGGACTGCCCGTCGATGTCCTTGCTGATCATGTTGTAGCGACCCATATAAAGCTTTAACGCGTCGTCCGTGCCCAACGAGGCGAGTTCTTCGGAAGTGCCTGTCAGCAGGATTTTTGGGAACGCGTAGAATTCGGCATTCGCTTCGGCGCGCACGATGGTGCGGTTCGCGCCGTCGATGATGGCCATAGCGTCCCGGCTGATGCGGGAGCGTCCGAACGGTTTGACCTCGGTAGCCTTGTAGGCGAGGCGGAACACGCTGCACTCGTTGTCGATGGTGGGTTGCTCATCGTCCACGCGCCACCAGTAGCCGAGACGGCGCTGCACGCTGATGTTGCGGTCGGGCATGTAGAGCACGAGTCCGGTGGCCTCGTTGTTGTCGTCAACGTCGGTGATGGCCATGCACGCCCTGACCCGCCGGTTAGGGTAATCCCAGACGGCGGCCGAGCTTTCCGCGGTATGCGTGCGGATGAGCGGTCTTCCTTCGAAGTCCTGGACGACGCTGAGGAACGAACAGCCGTGAATGAGCGCAGTCTGGATGGCCTGCTGCAGAACGCTAGTGAATCCGATGCGGCTCATGAAGTCCTGCAGTTCGAATGGGTCGTCCACGCCCGGCGAGACGAATCCCTCGAACACGCAAAGCTCGGCGAGCATATCCACAGCCTTGCGTGCCCACCCAAGCGGCGTGTAATGATCCTTGATGGACTTCGGCACAGTCAGTCCAAAATCGACCAGTGGCTCCTTGGCTTCGTAGTAGGCGGTGAGTGTTCGGTTGCGGCTCGCGTGGCGCGTCCATACCTCGGCGAGTTCGCGCAGCAGCGCGTTCTCCTCACCGGAGAGTCCGTCGATGTGCGTCGGCACGACGAGTTTCGGTACCGTTCCGGCTCCTCCCGTAGGTTTCCACCCGTCCGGCGCTGCCGTTGTCTGGATGTCGCTCATTTAGATTCCTCCGATGATCTGTCGTCTTCCGGGATGTCGGAGCGTCGTGTACGCCCCGTACAGGGCGAGTGTGGTGGACACGAGCGGCGTGATGTCGACATCACTGCCGAGTTTGTTCCAAGCGATCGCGCCGGACTGTCCTAATGGACGCGTGGTCGCACCCTTGACGGCCGCAGCCAGCTGCGGCTGGTATTCGTCCCGCGGGTGCTTGAGCGTTCCGGCTTTGAGCATGTCGAGGAACCGGCCGCATGCGCGGCCCATCTCCTGCATGTTCGTGACCGTGACCTTCACATGTGCTTTCTTCAGTTCCGGCAGCAGGCTCATGGCGGGCGACTGCGCGTCGATGACCACGCTGGCGGTCTTCGGCCAATGTTCGGCGAGCCAGTCCACGGCCCACATGGTTCCCGCCTGCCGCGCGTCCTTGATGTTCGCCATCTGGATGATGGCCGAACCGTCCGCGTATCGTAGCGCGGCTCCGATGGTCAGCACGCTCCTGTCCGGAGGCATGTCGATGCCGAAGCTCACGGTTCCTCCATCCGGCACGTCGTCGATGGCCGCGGCCTGCCACAGGTCGGGGCTGATGGCGTATGCGGTGGCGGTCTCGTCCCATATGCCAAGCGCCTCACGACGGAATGAATCGTCCGACAGGTTGTTGCGCATGCGCATGATTGCCTGTTCGCTTGTACGTTTCGGATAGCTGGGATTCGCTTTAGCCCACTGTTCGCGGTCGTCCGAATCCGCGTCCTTGTCGGCGGCAAGCTCCACGTAGAGGAGGTTTCCGTCATGGTTCAGCGCGTGCATGCGTTTCTCCGTGAACGCCTCGCACTGGTCTCCCGGCTTGGGTGGATTGCCCATATACACGACCAGGGGGTTAGGACTCGTGTTCAAAACCGGAATCATGTTGTCCATCGCGCGCACTGTGAGAATCTGCGCTTCATCGAACACAGCCACGTCCACGCTGTGCAATCCTCGGCCGAAGCCGTTTTCGCGGGCGCCGAACATGATGCGGCTGCCGGACGTGAACGTGATCTCCTGTTGGCCGTTTGCTCTGCGGATGCGTTCCACGTACCGGCCGAGCACTGGATTATGCTCCATCTCGCACATGTCCGCGAATGTCTCGTCGCTGGTGCGCGTATGGTGGGCGGTCCAGATGGCTTTCAGGTTCGGTGTGAGTATCGCCTTGAGGAACAACGCGGTGCCGACGGTGAAGGTTTTGCCGATCTGCCTGCAGCTGGACAGCACGGCGCCGTCCGCGCCACACGCATACTTGCCTTCCGCGTTCTTGGCGAACAGAAGCCACAAGAAGCCCTGCTGCCACAAGTCGAAACGGATGCCGGCCTTGCGCGCGGCTTTGTTGATTCGCGTGAACTCGCTGCCGACGATGCCTTCCGGCTGGCGGAGGACCTTGGCGATTTCAGACAATCGACGCTCCGACATCGTCCGTCACCTCGTCTTCCTCATCGTCCAACAGGTCGGTCAGACCGCCGCCCTGGAGTGATTCGATGCGTTCGCATACGTCGATGAGCTGGCGGCTGATCGCAGGCAGTGCGTTTGCCGGTGTGGACGTGTCATCCATGGCCTTCTGCAGTCGGTCACGGTTGGCGCGCAGCATGTCCAGCATGCTGCCGTCCATCATCCTCTCGAAGCTCCGCTGGTCGAGATCCCTTTCCGGCTTCTGTTTCGTTTCCACGGCTTTGACGGGCGGCTTACCGTTCCGGTCCTGTGCGGGCCGATTCTTTTTCCGACGCCGATAGTCTTTCTGCCTGCATTTCGCGGAGCAATATTTCTGTTGGCTGCCCTTACCACTTGGCCTAAATTGCTTACCGCATACTTCGCAAATCATTGCGTTTCCTTCATTCCAAAACCAGTGAGGAACCCGAGTTCTTCGCGCAATCTTGTTGCAGCAGCTTCCGCCCGTGCAAGCGTCTTGAATGGACCTCTCTTGTATGCCTTCCTATTCTTGATAACCTCAACTTGCCATGCTTTTCGATCGTTACGCCAGTAAACACCACGGATTCCGGATTTGCTGTTCTTATTACAGGAAACACGATATTCGGAATTCTCCTGAACCGTTACTGTTCTCAAATGGTCTGGATTAACGCATGAACGGTTGTGACAGATATGATCAATCACCATCCCATCTGGGATAAACATGTTATGAGTCAATGCATATGCGAAGCGATGTGCCGGAACGGACGTCTTTGCCAGACGGAATGTGCCATATCCCTTTGGGTGATGAGCACCGTTCCATTCCCAACATTTACTAGGGTCAGTGCTTCTGAAGTATTTATTAAATCGTTCTATGTCAGATGCTGACGCTTTGAAAAAGGCCATATTCCGCCTTTCATTCAACGTATGCGTAACACAATTCGTTACGCTTAAATTTCAAGAGAAATATCGGCACTGCACCCGAGGCTACCCCAAGGGGGTATGACCGGGTACCCCGCCCTGGTATCGGAGTCAGATGCCGAACGTTTTGAACGGCATCGAGCTTGCTTTCACTTCCTGTCTGCCAGCCAGCAGCGCTCGTGCGTGTTCGTCTGTCTTGTCGCTCTTGAACCTGTTGCATCTGCGGTGCGTGAGCCTGCAGTTAGTGAAGCTGTATGGATCACCGCCACGTGAGACCGGTACGAGCTCGTCGACTTCGGCGCTCATCGGATGTGGTGTCTTCAATGTCTTGTCGACTGGCTTGCCACAGATGGCACACACGTCGTATGCGGCCAGCACTCTTGCCCTGAGCTGTCTGCGCCGCCAGCCGTTGCTGACACGCTCGTTACGCCGCTTGCTCATGTGGCCTCCCCACATGTATGAGCCCCGGGGTGTCATGGATGCATCAATGATTATCTTCGCCGTTGGCTTGCTGGAATGCCGGTATAGGGGCTCCCGTATATGGACACTCCCGTGTCTTGTAGGGGCTCCCCATCATCTGCGAATACCCCTACCCCGGGTTTGTTTCATGGGTGCCTTCGGCGGGATTCGAACCCGCGTCCACACGCGGCCACAAGGAAGAGAATCCAATAAAGACTCGCGGCCGGTACGATCTACCACTGATTCCTACGAAGGCATACCGGCAGGCGGATTTGAGCATCACCGCATCACGGAAGCACGGGATTGGCTTGCCTGCCACATTGGGGTATGTCCACTCTGACGGGAGTGGGCGGAGCGTGTCCGATATGCCGTTCGGACAGGACGGTGTTACGCAACCCAAGGAGTTAGGAGAATCCAAGGTGGATATGAAAAGGGTTCAAACCGCATGTCTTCGGTTTGAACCCTCTAATCCACTGACAATTGTGCGTTGCACTTTCGATTTTGTCAAATCGAGTCGCGTCGCACGACCTGTCCACGCACGTCGGAAAGCCTGTACAACGGCTGCCCCTTCACGTTTTCGCCAACCGGCTGGAGCCTGCCGCGCTTGCGCCATGAGCGAATCGTGTTCGCGTTGCACTGGAATCCGCATTCGCGCAGCAGTTCCGCACACTCCCCCGCCGTGAACGCGCGTCCCGACCGAACACATTCCCTCAGGAACCCCAGCCGCACATCCGCCACAAGGTAAGTGTTGCCGCACACGGGACATGCAACGCTTACCGCGCCGACCGCCGCTGTCAATTCGACTCCGCACAGCGGGTTCGGGCATCTTCCGATGCCATGTTTCGCAGGCGGCACGTCGATGATGTCCAGCGTCTTTCGAACCATCGACTCCCACTCATGGTAGAAGTCGGCGATGTCAGGCATGCGGCGCAGTCGAGGACTGCCGGCGCAGACACGCAGCATGTCCACCAGCGGCGGATGCACGCCACAGGTAGCCCAAGGCATGGCGGGCGGAGCGTACAACCGGCGCCAGAGTGCGATCGCGGCATCCTCGATGGCCTGCATGTGGTCGAGCACCGGCAAACGGATTGGCGTCGGCGCGGCTGGAAGGTTGACGCGTCCAGGCTGGCGGCCTCCGTAATGCGCGGTCGAGTCCAGGAACTCATGCAGCGAATCCAACCATGATGGATATTCCCGCAGCCAGCCGCGCATCAGCCCATCGCATCTCGCGCACATGGTGTCGCCGACAGCGCATCCTCCGCCGCAGACGAGGCACACACCGGCGAGCGCTGGTGTTGTTTGGCTGGTGTTTGTTGTGGTGTTGGTGGTGGTTGGTTGGGATTCGTTGGTTGGTTCGTACATTTGTTCGATTCCCTCCGGCGTGGTAGTCTGGTTTGTGGTAATGCCAGAGCCCGGCCGGAAGGTCGGGTTCTTTGTTTATTCGGTGGCGGAGTCCTGTTTTTCAAGGTTGACGTGTTCGATCTTGGCTCTATGGCGGAGCAGATTGGCGTATGCGTCCATGACGTCGAGCTGCCTGCTCAACAGAGTGATCGGACAGACGGGCTCGAAGTCAAGCGTGCCATCCGCATACCGCTGCAGCATGTCCCTGAGCCTGCCGGCACGAGCGGTCAATTCACGGTATTCGACGCGCATCCGCTCCTTATAATCGGATCCGTCGGCGCTCGCGGGTTGCGCTTGGTCGGCGGTGGCGAGCACTTCGATGGCTTGGCGCAGGTATCCGTCGCGGATCCATTCGGATGCGGTCCGCCATTCCTCATGGATGATTTCGGTGGAGTCCTTGCGGAGCGCCCATTTGAGCCCGAACAGACGTTCGGCTACGGCTTCGGTGCGCGCGTCGATCGGCGGCAGTGGCGGGTCTAGTGTTTCCTCACTCATTTCGTTTCCTTCCTCTTTTGATTGTGCATGGTCTTCCAGGTCTTGTGTCGCAGCAGCCACACCACCCATTCGGGCAGTTCGGTCCAGATGGTCAGATGTGAGGACGCGGCGTATAGCTTCCACCACCTGCCGCAGATGACGCAATGCTCTATCCTGCGCAGGCTGACCTCGTATTGCGCCGGACCTATGCCATTGCTCGCGCAAATGAATATCCCGACCGCGCTACGGCACGCATGCGGCGAGCGCCGTTTGTTACGACTGATGCCGTGCATCATTCCGCCTCCTTACCGAGGATGTAGACGAGCGTCGGCGGCAGTGACGGTTCGAAGCATGTGTTCGGCGGCACCTTGTACTCGCCTTTCCCATTGAGTCCAGGCAGCACGTCGGTCCGCACCACACTCCACCCCTCGGAAAGCAGGCTTTCGAGCGTTCCGGCGTTGTTCAGCGTGAGCGTCCATGCGTCCCTGTCGGTCGTGTATGTGAGCGGCACTACCTTAAATTTCCAACTCACTGCTCCGTCTCCTTCTGCTCGTCCAGCCACCTTTCGAACAGCCGGTACATGTCCAACGAAATGGCCCTCACCGGCTGGAACTTCATCCGCCACATGCAGCCGGCACACACCTCCGAAGCGGTCTTCGCCTGATCCATATAGGCAAGATGCACGGCATAGACCGGACTGGACACCCGCCTGCCACACAAATCGCACGTGTGCATATCCTGCGTGACCAACTCATCACGCTGAGGCAGAAACGGGTTCAGCGCGTCCCGCTCATCCATGGCATCGGCGAGCGCCTCCCGAATCTTGTCACTGGCATTGAGATAGGCGTGGTATCGAATCGATGCACTTTCCTCAAGGGGTCTATTGCCATAACGCTGTCCGGCGCTCGCCGCCTCGTATTCATTGGCGATGAGTTTGTTGAGCACGTCGATGGCGATGTCTGCGTCGCTGTTTCTCATTGCTGTTCCTTTTCCTTGTCGTGTTCCGCCGACCATCTGAGCAGGGCGTTGACGGCGATTTCGCACGCCTGCCGTTCCTCGTCGTCTTCCGGAGCGATGCATACGGCGCCGCATTGCGACCAGATTTTCACTGTGGTTCCTTGTCCGCGCCGCTCACGTGATCCCAGTCGCAGGACATGCCGCCTTGCTTCTCCCATGCGTAGACGACACAGTCCACTTTTCGCGTGTCCTGCAATGTGATGACGCATTCGTAGAAGCCGTGGGTGGTGCCTCCGTCGGTGCATTGCGAGTCGATGGGTTTGACCGCATGCGCCGGCGTGGATGCTTTGGCCATGCCGCCGCATCCGGCGAGCGCCGTGCAGAGGGCGAGGGTGATGGCGGTAAGTGTGGCGCAGATGGTGTTTCTCATTGTTCGTTCCTTTGATGGTGGCTGGCGTGGTGGTTCCAGAGGCGGATGGCTTTGTTGAGGCTTCTGCCGTCGACGTGGAGGATGCATTTGTGCCGGCAGTTGGGGCAGATGCAGCCGTAGATGGTGTTGACTGGTTTGCGGGTTCGGAGGTTGTAGATGGTGCCGAGGGTCAGGATGAGCGGCTGTGACTTGCGGCATGCCGGGCAGGGTGCGGGTCTGCGCCATTTGCGTGGGTTGGTGGCGATTCTGACGGTGTCTGTGTGGTGCATTTCATTCCTTTCCGTAGATGGCGAGGCTTCTGATGCCGTCGCTCATGCTGTTGGAACATGTGTTCGGATCGTGGGCGATGATGTCGTTTCCGATGCCCTGGAAGCGGAGGGTGGCGGTGCCGTCCGGATGCCGGATGAGTTCGAGTCGTCCGTCGATGATGACGTCCTGGTCGGTGCGGGCGATGCAGCGGCGGCCGATCAGGATGACCGGATCGGCCGACCGCCACTTGTGCAATGGGACGATGATGCTCATTCCCGGCCACCCATCCAGCCGATCAGGAAGGCGAGCGCCAGGAGGATTATCGCGGTGTGGCTCATGCCGTTCCTCCGATCTCCGGGCTGGCCAGCATCTCGGTGATCGCGTCCTTGGCTATCAGACGCCATGGTTCGCGGCCGTCGTCGTCGAGGTTTTCCCACGTGAGGTGTTTGCGGTGGCCGTTGGCGTGGAATCGGTTGTAGATGGCGTGCGCGACGGCGTATTGCGTGTCGAGGCTGATGACGAGCTGGTCTTGCTGGTCTTCGGTCATTGGTAGGTCTCCGGTCTTGGCGGTGCGAGCAGTGCGGCGATCGCGTAGCTGGCGAGGCTGGTGGCGAGCGCCGCGATGGTCAGTGCGGTGTGGATGGCGAGCCACGTGATTGGTGTCCACTGGTGGAGCGCCTGTCCGATGATCGCCCTGATGACGGCGTGCGGGATGAGCAGCAGCGCGAGGAGGGTGAACAGCGTGGCCATGGCGTCTCCGAGCCGGTCGGCGAGGTGGCTGATGGTCTTTCTCACTTGTGGTCTCCCGTCTTGACGGCGAGTGTCTCGAGCATGGCCTTGTAGTCTTTGATGTCGCGTGCGATGCAGGATTTCACCCGGTGCGGGCCGCTGTCGCCCTGGTATGGATCCGGGGCGCCGAGCACGGTGACGAGTCGGCGGATGGTGGCCATGTCGTATTTGCGGTAGGTGAGCCACGCGTCAGGGTTGAGGTTGAGTCGGCGGAGGAAGTCAAGGTCGAAGTCCACGTTGGTCCCCGCGGGGACGAGGGAGAAGCGCTGGGAGAGCGAGTCAAGGAATTCCTCCACGGCGTTGGCCACGACGACCATGCTGTCATTGCGCACGGAGCCTCCCATGAGTTCGGACAGCAGGCCGTTGTCGGTGTGCATGGAGAAGGCGACGGGGCTCATGGACAGGAGGTCGAGTCTGTCCGGGCGGATGATGCGGGACAATGATCCGAACTTTTGTTCGCCCAGCATGTCGGTACATTCCATACCGATCTCCAATGGCAGGCTTTTGCGCCTGTCCACGCCTGTGGTCTCAAAGTCGATCCACAGCAGCGCCTCCGGTTTGCCGTTATTCTCGTGCATTTGTCATTCCTTCCGTTTGAATTGTCAATGTTTCGCGCATGGTCAATGGCGTGGCCGTGCCGTCCTGGTTGAGCCAGAGCCATCTCCCCTGCCAGTCGCGCACTGGGGTGGAGAGAGGATCTATGCCGAGCGGGACGATCAGTCCAAGCCGTTCGGCCTCAGCCACATGCTGGTGGACCCACCCATGGCAGCCGGTCGTCCCCGAGCCGCACAGCTCGATGATGTTGACGGGACTATGCCGCACATCCGGATTCGCCGCGCGACGCAGTTGACGGTGATGACCGCTTCGTCCGGGCCATCGTGACGGATCGTGGATGTTCGCCCCGCAGCGCAGGCAATGCCAGCCCTGGCGTTCCAAAGCGATGCGCTTCGAGTCCTCGAACTCACTCACAACGCGCTCCTTCCTGCATCAGGCCGTTGACCAGCACCAGACATGAAGTGCAGTTCGTTCTTAGTCCGGAGGCCATCGCGGCGATGCCGTTATCGGCCTTGCCGCCGGCGAGCGCCTGGAGTTCGATGTTCGCCGCGGTTTCCGCGGTGTCGGTGATGAGTTGGGCGAGTCTGTTGATCTGTTCCTTGGTCATTCGTCTTCCTCCTCGTCTTCTTCCGTGATGGCGGCAACAAGCTGGTCGAGGTGTTCGGTCTCGTCGTCGGATGGCTCATAGCCGAGGTCTTGGAGGATCAGGTAATAGCCGGGGATGCGGCGGCTGACGTTGTCGTCGCCACTCCAGTCCCAGTCATTTGGGCTGATGAACCATTCGATTCTGGCGGTGAGGATCATGACCGCGTATGTCGGCCAGTCCGGTGAGTCGAGGTGCGTGTGGAGTTCCGCGCGCGCCTGTTCCGGTTTGATGCCGGCGATGGCGGCGAACTGTTCCCGGGCGCATGCGGCGTCGTTCCAGGTGTGTAGGTCTTTGGTGAAGCCGGTCGGGTCCGGGTCAATTGTCTGCAGGAGTCCGAGCCTTGCCGTGGTCTCGATGAGCTTGGCGCGCTTGATGGCATGGAGATGGCCGTGGAGCCATGCCATGCGCTTGTCAGCCGTCGTGGCGGCGTATTCCTCGAGCACGTGCTGTCGGGCGTCGCGTTCGCCCTGTTCGGCGGCTCGCTGGGCTTCCTTTTCGGCTTCGGCGGCCGCATCACGACGATCCCAGAGATATATCGTCTGCGTCGCTTCATGGACGGAGACCGCGTCTGGATTCTGCTTGCGGAGCTCTTCGATGGTTTCTTCCGGAGTGCCCGCGGCGGGGAAGATGGCGCCGGAGTAATTCCATTCGGAATCCGAGAAGGTCTCTCCGGGATCCTCGATGACGTTGAGACCGGTGGTGCCGGTGGCGAGGAGCGCGGAGACATCGGCGAACCACTGGCTCCGGCGATCTTCCACTTCGATGTTGTGGAGGATGTAGTCGAAGTTCGAGGTCCCCGCGGCGTGCGCGAGGCGTTCCTGACGGTCCGTCTGGCCGTCGTATCGTGCGATGGCCATGAGTTGGCCGATGGTGAGCTGGTCGAAGTCGTCGCGTGTCTTCCTGACATCCGCCTTGATGCTCGCCGCTTTCGCTCTGTCACGCACATAGTCGGCGCTTCGGCCGAGCCTGTGCGCGACGGCGGCGGTGGTGGCTCCGAGGTCGAGCATGCCCTGGATGGCGTCGGCCTCCTCGAGGACGGTGAGCTGTTCGCGCTGGCAGTTCTCGGTGACCATGGCCTCCAACTGCTGCAACGGGTCTAAGTCAAGCACGAAACACGGCACGGCTCCGGTGCCGGCCTGCTTGCATGCGGCGAGACGACGATGGCCGGCGATGACACGATAGCGCTCGCCGTTGGGTACGACGGAGAGCGGCGAGAGCAGGCCGTTGGCTTTGATGCTCGCCGCGAGGTCGGTCACGTCGCCGATCTGCTTTCGTGGATTGTCCGGGTGCGGGTCGATGAGGCTGGTGTTGATGAGCTTGATCTGATCGCTTTGGTAGTTGCTCATTGCTTGTTCTCCTTGCTGGTTTCTTGGTTGTTGAGTTCGTCGGCGCATGCCTGGCATGCCTGCCACCATTCGCTTGGATGTCCGTCGCGGAGGCTTCCGGTGTGGTCGTATGCGTCCTCATGTGGATCCATGAGCTGGTGGACGTGTTCGCAGTTCCAGGTGTGCTTGTGCTGGCGTGCGGGTGTGATGGGTTCCGGCGCCCATGTCTCCCATTGGTCGCGGAGCCATGTGTTGAGTCGTGGGATGTGGCCGCTGCGGATTTGGCCGTCGTTGACGGCGCGCTTGTAGCGGCGGAGCGCGGTCTGGAGTCGGGTCAGTTCGACGGGGTTTCCGGCGATGGCCGCGTACAGGGCTCTGGCTTCGACTTCGGTCTTGCGGCCTTTCGCGCCGACGGATCCGGGATAGGTTTCGGCGAAATGGTCGAAGCCGGATTCCGGCGTGGCGGGTTGCTTCGGTTTGCCGGCGGGAGGGGTCGGAGAGGGTATATCGGTATCGGTATCGGTTTTATGCCATGTTTTTGCTTGGCTGTCCCCTAGCAACTTGCTAGAAGGTTTGCTACCGTTTTGCTCTCCGTTTGCTTGGCTGTTTTCCGGCAAGTCGCCCGACGTTTGCTTGGCCTTTTGGTTGGCGGCCTTACGGCGGCCTCCCTTGCTTCCGGCTTTTCGGCGCGCCTCGCGTTGCTCTTCGGTCAGTACTCGTGGCTCCCTGCAGATGCCTTCGGCGTAGACGGGACGCCATCCGCCGTCGTGCTCCTCCATGAGTCCCGCATCGATGAGCTGCTGGAGCTGGCGCATGGTGCCCCCGGCGTCCTTGAGGTCGAACTGGTCGAAGTGGCCGGGATACGCCGACGGGTCCTTCGATTGCATCGAGACGCCTTTGGAGTGGATGACGCAGAGTTTGACCCACAGGCCCACGGTGGCGAGCGGTAGGCGTCGGATGCGCCTGTCGTCGGCCATCTGGTCGTCGATGATGAACCACATTCTTCTTCTCCTTCCGTGGTTCGGGTTCCTTGGAGGCTTAGCCGATCTCGCCGGTGTCCGGGTCGATGGACGCCTCCACGTCGCCATCCTCCATGTCGAGGCTGCGGCGCAGGTCGTCGATGAGGATCATCTGCCGTGACGTGGCGGGCTTGGCGCACATGTTCTCCATGGCCAGGCCGGCGTCGAGGATGCGCTGAGCGAGGTCTGCGCAGTCGTACACGGCTTCGGTGATGGCGTGGATGCCGCCCCACTTGTCGATGTGCTCCTGCTTGTTTTTGGTGTCCATGACGTTGCGGCATGCCTTGAGCACGACGGCCGCGGACTTGGTGACCTGCTGCGTCTTGCCGATGAGGTCGATGAGCGTGTCGGGCGTGGCTTCCTGCGGGATGAGCGCCTGTTGTTCGCTGGCTTTCATTGCTGCTCCTTAGAAATCCGGTTCCGTGTCGGGTTTGCCGAAACCTCCGAATGATGACTGGTCGTCCGACGGCGCGCCCCACGGATCATCGGCCGGAGGCTGGGCGGGTTGCTGTGTCTGCGCCGGCTGTTGCGACCGTTGGCTCCAGCCGCCTGCGCCGGTGTTGACGGTCGGCGTCTGCGCGGCGGGATTGCCGTAGACGGGACCTTGCGGCCGTCGGTCGATGCGGCTGACCTGCGCGGTGGCGTAACGCAAACTCGGGCCGATCTCGTCAACCTGCAGTTCCATGACGGTTCTGTTGGTGCCGTCCTGTGCCTGGTAGGAATGCTGTTGCAGACGGCCTTGTGCGATTACGCGCATGCCTTTCGAGAGGCTCTGCGCGCAATGCGAGGCCATGTCACGCCATGCCGAGCAGCGCATGAACAGCGCCGCCCCATCCTCGTACTGGCCGGTCTGCTTGTTATAGACGCGCGCGGTGTTTGCGATGGTGAAGCTGGCGACCTGCGCGCCCTGGCCGGTGGTTCTCAGTTCCGGATCCGCGGTGAGGTTGCCGACGATGGTGATGACGGTCTCCCCGATGGCCATGTCACTCCCCTCTCACGTATCCGGCCGGTTCCGGGCCGAGCTGGCTGGGATCCTTGGCCTTCCACGCGCATTTCGCGCGCAGGCATCCGGCCTCGCGGTCGATGACGATCTCGCCGAAGCGCGCCGGCGCGACCATGGTGAGGTTCCAGCCCCGGTCGCGGTTGAGCGCGCTGATGGTCTCGTACAGTTCGCCGATCAGTTCGGCGGACGTCATGCCGACGCTGGCGGGTGTGAGTGGCCATTCGAACCACTTCTCGCCTTCCGGCCTGCTTGGTGTTTTGCTTGGCAACGTTTGCCTCCTTTGGATTGATGTCGTGCCGGGGCGCGGATTCGAACCGCGCATCCATCCGCCGACGTGACCTCAACACGCCGATCCATGGCGCCCGCATCCTGTCGCGGGCCCCGGCGAAAGGCCGGACGGGAGGAGAAGAGAGAAGATGACCCGTCCGGCTGGGGTTTTAACGTCTTTTCCTTGACGCGCGGGCGGTTCCGGCATGGCCGCGCATGACGAACCACGTCCATGCCGCAATGTGTGCGGAACCGTCCAAGTCCTTCACTGCCGTTGCTCGTCCAGCCATCGCATGAAGCGGGGGTCGGAGCACAGGCGACGCATGATGACGGCCGTCGGGATGAGCACCGCGAACGGCGCGGCGATGAGGTGTTCGATCGGATGCGTGCACGCCGGCGTGCAATACAGCACCCACATGGCCAGCAACCACACCGCGAACAGCAGCTGGTGCAGGATGACGTGGGCAAGGGCCTTCATCACATCAGCTCCTTGTTGATGGTGTCGATAACGATGTCCACGAGGTCGGCCACGTCGAGGTCGACGTATCCGACGATGTGACCGAGCGAACGCCTTGCTTCGATTTCGTCCCATAAGTCGCCGCAGGCCGGACTGATGGCGTCGCCATGGTCCTCAAATTCCCTGAATATCGCTTCGACGCAGGTTTTGCGGATGTCGTTCATTTGTCCTCCTTTTCTTCACATGGGTCAGGCCACGGGGTATCGGTACGCCAGTCGTTGTCGGTCATCACGCGCCCACCTCTTCCTCGTATTCGGCCGTGCACTGGTACAGGTGTTGCGCGAAATAGGCGATCATCTGCTCCTTCGGATACATGACGATTCGTCCTACCTTCACGAACTTCGGGCCGATGCCCGCGCTACGCCAGTACGCCAGGGTGCCTTCCTTGATGCCGCAGTTGTCCGCGATGTCCTTCGTCGTGTTCATCGGCTTCAACGCCGCCGCCAATGCGGCGAACACCTCTTTGTCATCCATCACGCGCCTCCTTTGCGTGTGTGATGCCGGGCGGCGTTAGGAGAACCGCCCGGCCCTCTCCTAAAATCGGTGTCATCCCGCATTTGCGACGTGCGGGCCGAACAGTTAGGAGAAGAATCGATGAATGGGTTATGGGTGACCATCGCTGGATGGGTGGTGACTATCGGCGTATCCGTCGCCGGTTGGGTCATCACCGGGAGAAGGGCCGCGAATAGTGGGAGGACCGATACGGAAAGGTTCGAAAGACGTCTCTCGCTGTTCTCGGAGCAACTGGACACCATGCGGGACTCTTCGGATTCGCTGCATAGGCAGGTCAATCTATTGGAACGCAAGGTGTCCGTTCCGGACTGGGTCATCGAGCATCCAAGTCCGAGCCCGAACAACGTCATGTTCGTGATCAGGAACCGCAACACGTTCGACGCGTATGACGTGCGCTTGGAGACCGATGGGTGCGAACCGGTTGTGTTGGGCGACATGGCAAAGGGGTCGTCGCGCAAGTTCGAGTTCGTCGCCGCCGTTCTTGGGCGAGCGGATAATGTCATCATCAGTTGGCTCGATTCCCCGCAGGCGACGGAACGTATGGGCCTGCCGATGGCGATGCCGGAAAGACGATAGCCAGGAAGTGGCGCAGTGCGTCGCCTTCGAGCTCGATCATTTCAGCCAAGGTCACGTATGCCTTGCCGTCCCATATGTCCACATGGATCGGATGCTCCGTGGGGTCGAAGAGCGTTCTCCCGCTCACGCCCAGAGCGTCCTCGAGTTCTTTGGGCGCGCAGTCGATGTCGGTGATATCGAACGACGTGTTCATTTCAGTTCTCCTCCTTGCTGTTGGCATTGTTGGCTGTCGCGTTTTCCAGCGCATCGGCGAGCGCCTGATTCTGTTCTTCGATCGCTTCCGTCGGCGAGCGCTTCGGCGTCTTTGATGATGTCGGAGAGCTTGCGTCCGGTGACTTGGCTGATGCGGGCAAGCTCGTCGAAGTTGAACGTCCCGCCATTGAGTTTGCGGTTGAGACTGTTGCGTGGAATGCCTGCCTTTATTCCGACCTCATCCTGCGTGAGCCCAGCGTGTTTTATGGTGCTCTTGAGGACATCACCAATTTGTCGAGATGTCACATTTTCAATTTGCTCCAAACCAAACCTCCAAAGTTTTATTTAAGACTTATTTGTTTCATATGAGACATGATAAATAAATATTTGCCTTATGCAAAACTCGGCGTGTCTCATATGAGACAAAAAACGGGGAAAATGACGTAATCTAAACACATGGCAACAGGAAAGAAAATCCCGACTATCGAATCAAAGGCGCTGTCGATAGCGATCAAACGGGCAATGGCGACAAGAGAACTGAAAGTAAAGTCGCTCGCTGAGAAATCAGGCGTCCCCTACGGGACGTTACGGAGGATCCTCGAACTGAACACCGTTGCCGATTATGAGCAATTGCAACGCATTTCGACGGCGTTGCGAACACCTCTGGCGCAGATCATCGCCGATGCGGATGAACTCAGCAAAGACCCAGAAGTTGTAAGCGATTTTGAGACATCTCACGAAGATATCGACATCGATAAGTGGGCCGACCGCATCAAAAGCGAAGATTCCATTAAAACCAGATAGGAAGGGAGAACAATGGAATTTGAAGAGAGCCTTAACCAGGTCGCAGCAAAGGTACGCGACCTCAAAGAGGGCATCGAAACAGAGGAAGCCACGAAGAACGCGTTCATCATGCCGTTCATCGGTCAAGTGCTCGGTTATGACGTGTTCAACCCAACCGAAGTCGTGCCGGAATTCACCGCCGACGTTGGGGTCAAAAAAGGCGAAAAGGTTGATTACGCGCTCGTGCATGACGGTCAAGTGCAGATTCTTATCGAATGCAAGAAGATTGGCGTACCGCTCAGCTTGGAGAACGCAAGCCAGCTGTACCGGTATTTCGCGGTGACGAACGCGCGCATCGGTGTTCTGACCAACGGCCAGGTATGGAATTTCTACATGGACATTGATGAGCCGAACCGCATGGACTCGAAGCCGTTCCTGGTGCTGGATCTATTGGATATCGATCCGACGATAATCCCGGCGTTGCAGAAGCTGACCAAGCCGGCGTTCGACCTTGATTCCATCGCCAGCAGTGCCGAAGAGCTCAAATACGTAGGTGCACTCAAGAGGGCCGTCGGCGACGAGTTCAAAGAGCCGTCGGACGAGTTCGTAAAGCTGCTCGCCTCGCACGTGTACGAAGGCGCGTTCTATGCGTCGGTCATGGAGAAGTTCAGGCCATTGGTGGCGAAGGCGCTGAAGCAGTATCTGTCAGATCAGGTCAACGATCGACTCAAGACGGCACTCGGCGCGGATGATATCAAGATCGACACAATCGAGCCAGACGCAAACGAGGAAACAAACGACGGAGACGAATCCGACGGCAACGACGACGATGGAATCGTCACCACCGAGGAGGAAATCGCCGGTTACCGAATCATCAAAGCCATCGCATGCAGCGATGTGGATCCGGAACGTGTAACGATGAGAGATGCAAAGAAATACTGCGCAATATTCCTCGACGATAACAACCGTAAGCCAATTGTTCGTCTTTATTTCAACACTAAGCAGAAATATCTCGGTGTTTTCGACGAAAACAAAAACTGCGAGCGCATGCCTATCGATACGCTTAACGGTATCTATGCCTACTCTGAGCAGATTCGCGAAGAGGTGCGCCGCCTTCTATAACAGTATTATTTGAAAATAGTTCGAGTCCCGATGTACAGCTCAATGATTGTCGGGACTCTACTTAAAAGCCGCCTGTGTCTACGAATACCGCGAGCGCCGTGGTGAAGAACATGTGGGAAGAAGCGCCATGAAAGTGACCATTGATGATCTGTGGCTCAAGAATGACGATGATGGCAATCCGCCGAGTCGCGCGGCCAAACGCTCTTTGGCTAACTCACGCGATCCGATGAAGGCCAATGTGCCTGAGAAGTGGCGTAAAAGCCGTTATGGAGTCGGGATGCGCTGGCGTTGTCATTGGACCATCGTCAAGGATGGTAGACGTGTGCAGAGGGTGAAGCAGTTCGCCAGGCTCGCCGAAGCGCAGGAATATGCCGCGGCCATGGAGGACGACATCCGGCGGGGACGCTACCGCGATCCTCGTCAGGAGCTTCGTGTCCTGGATGACGTGGCCGGCGAATGGCTCGCGTCGAAGGTTGATCTGAAACCCGGCACCGCAGGCCGGTATGCGAGGGAGCTGCGCCTGTACATCCTGCCCAAATGGGGTGGCATGACGTTGCGGGAGCTGCGCCCTGACATGCTGCAGGAGTGGGTCGGCCAGCTCATGGACGGTGGTTATCCGGCCGCGTTGCCGGACGGGCGTGATTCGAAGCCGCTGAGCGCGAGAAGCATCCGCAATATCATGAAAGTCGTCCTCAAGGGCATCTTTGACTACGCCGTCTCAAACGGGTGGATCGGTGAGAATCCTGTGGACAGGGTCACCGTGCCGAAGATCGTCTCCGACGATGACATGGTGTTCCTCTCGGTCCGCGAGGTCGAGTTGCTCGCGGACGAGGCGGAGAAGATCGGGAAGCCGGTGGACGGTCTGCTGGTCAGATGGCAGGCCTATACGGGATGCCGCATAGGCGAATCGCTTGCCCTTAAGGTCGGTGACGTGGACGTGGACAGGCGGCGCGCCAGGATAGGCCGCACATGGACTGACGACGGGCACGGCGGCAGCATGCTCGGCACACCGAAGAACGGAAAGGCCCGCAACATCGCGATACCACGGTTCCTTATGCCGCAGATCAAGGCGCAGATGGATGGCATGGGTGATGACGATTGGCTGTTCCGTGCCACCCGTGGTGGGAACGTCTGGACGAACACGTGGCGGACAAGGATATGGAACAAGGCCGTCAAAGCGGCCGGCATGGAGGACGCGGGCGTGACCATACACAGTCTGCGCCACACATACGCGAGCTTCGCGATCGCCCAGGGCGCGGACGTGAAGACCCTGCAGATGCAGCTCGGCCACTCCTCTCCCAGCATCACATTGAACACCTACACGGCGCTCTGGCCGGAACGATTGGACGACGTGGCCGACGCGATCGGAGCCCTCCGCGAGCGCGAACTCGTGTGAATCGGGCATGGAGGTCCCGCGGCGTTTGTATGCATTTGTATGCGGATTGTTTTCGACGGAAAAAATAAGCCCTTGAAAACCTAATGTTTCCAAGGGCTCCGGTCGGGCTGACAGGATTTGAACCTGCGACATTCTGCTCCCAAAGCAGACGCGCTACCAAACTGCGCTACAGCCCGTTCATGCACTCCCGCACGTGGCAGGTGAACACGAGTTTCCATTGTAGCGTATGGTAGGACAACGACAGGCTAGAATGGCAAATACTGGAGGGAACGCGCATGGGACGTCATCAGCAAGCCGAGGCTTCAGGCATCATTTCCTTCATGGCATGCGCCACTCTTGCATGGATCGCCATGGACCTATATCTGCAATTCGCTCCCGCCATCTGGCGTGTCACCCAACGCCTGTTCACCGTGTGTGCCGGAATCACCGCGGGATGTGGAGTCATCTCGTTCACCTTGGGGTATGCGCGCAACTCCAGGTCGATGACGTTGAAACATGGCTGGACCATTCCTATTCGCCGTATCTTCGAGATACTCGCTTTGTCCGTGGTCTACGCGTCGACCATTTTCGTCACGGCGTTCATGCTGCTTTCCATTGCCAGCAACATGATGGGGTTGCGCACGTTAAAAGGCTATCTGACTGCACTCTGCGCCGCGATCTCGGGGGTCGTAGGCTATGTCACGTTCGTACAGGCGGAACTCATGAATGCCAAGACCATCGCATCCTTGCTGCCGTTCTTCGTGGTTTCCGGTGTCAGCATCGCAGGATTGATGTCCGATGATCCATACTGGTACAACAACAATTTCTCCCAATTGGGCGATCGAACCACTTTTGCTGCTCGTATGTTCAATTCGACATTGATGTTGGCCGGCGTCTGCATCGTCATCATCAGCTATTTCGCGATTTCGGAGCTCATCACCACGCACCGTCTGCAGATGCAGTATCTGTCTGCAAGCGATGAAAAAGAAGCTCCCAAACACTTCAAGGCGCGGATTCTTCTGCTATCGACCATGCTGACGCTCGCAGGCATCGCCTTCATCGGCATCGGCATGTTCCGTTACACGCCGCATCCGATTCTGCACAACGTATTCGCCCGCGGTCTTCCCTGCCTGATGAGTGTGCTGATGATCGCGCTGCCTTGGCTGGCCCCGCAGCTTTCAAAAGTAGTATATGTGATTTCAGACCTAGCTATCGTGATCGGGGCTCTTGCCGGGTTCCAGTGGTTGGCGGGGCGTAACACGTTGACGAACGTCGAGGCTCTTGCCGGCATGATGTTTCTGGGCTGGTTCATCATCTTTTCACGGCAGATTGCGGCCATCGAATCCGATCGTGTGCAGACGCAGCTTATTCTGGCGCAAACCAAGCGGCCAGAATCCGTCGAGGATCTTGCGGAGGTCAGCGAAACCGTTCCTGGAACCGTTTCCCGACTCTCGTCGGAAGTCTAATTCTCGTAACGGTTCACGAGCACAGTCCACAAACAATACGGCGAGGTGTCACCCGTACGGATGGCACCTCGCCTGTTCTCATGGCTATCAGAAATCGTAGTTCTTTGTGGTGGGCTTTCTATCGCTCATCAGCAACAGGAAGCTTCTCGACTGCGCCGTGATCGCGAAGCCGGCCTCATAGTTGAGTTCCGGACCCTTCGGATTATGCGTGTCGACGACCAGACGCCATTTCTTGCCATACCGCTCGTCCGGCAAGGTGAACATAATCGGCTCGTAATGCGCGTTGAAAATCAGGATGAAGTTATTGTCCACCATCTGGTTGCCATACCAGTCGGCTTCCGGAATATCGGAACCGTTCAGATAGATCATCACCGAGAACGCGTGGGTATTGGACCAATCTTCCATGTCCATGATGGAACCGGTGTGGTCCATCCATTCGACCTGCGGAATCTTATCGTCCGGGTCTCCTGGCTCGCGGCCGGTGAAGAAACGACGACGGTGGAGCACCGGGTGCTCGAGTCGCAGATGAATCAGCTTCGAAACGAACTCAAGCAGATCCTTCTGACTATCGTCAAGATCCCAATTGGTCCATGAAATGGCGTTGTCCTGGCAATAGGCATTGTTGTTGCCCTGTTGCGTGCGTGCCACCTCATCGCCGCCGCAGATCATCGGAATGCCCTGACTGCACAGCAGCGTCGCGAACATGTTGCGCATCTGCTGTTGCCGCAGGTCGTTGACGTCCTTGATGGTGGTCGGGCCTTCGACACCGCAGTTCCAGGAACGGTTGTTGCTTTCGCCATCCCTATTGCCTTCGCCGTTGGCGTCGTTATGCTTCTCGTTGTAGCTCACCAAATCGTTCATGGTGAAGCCATCATGTGCGGTGATGAAGTTCACGGAAGCCACCGGACGGCGGCCGTTCATCTGATACAGGTCGGAGCTGCCCATCAGACGGCTGGCGAATTCCGGTAGCGTCGATGGTTGCGAACGCCAGAAGTCACGCACGCAATCACGGTAGCGGCCGTTCCATTCGGACCAGCTGGACGGGAAGCCGCCCACCTGATAGCCGCCGGAACCCAAATCCCAAGGTTCGGCGATGAGCTTGACACGGGAGATGACCGGATCCTGTTCGACGATGTCGAAGAAGGCGGACAGCTTGTCGACTTCCTGGAACTGGCGGGCCAGCGTGGCCGCAAGATCGAATCGGAAACCATCGACATGCATTTCGGTGACCCAGTAGCGCAGGCTGTCCGTGATGAGCTGCAGCGCGTGCGGCGAGCGCATCAGCAGGGAGTTGCCGGTGCCGGTCGTGTCGAAGTAGTGGCGTCGGTCGTTGTCGACCAGACGGTAGTAGGCACCGTTGTCGATGCCTTTGAAGCTTAGGGTCGGGCCGAGGTTGTTGCCTTCGGCGGTGTGGTTGTACACCACGTCGAGGATCACTTCCATGCCGGCGCGATGGTAGGCCTTGACCATGGATTTGAATTCGTTGACCTGCTCGCCGCGTTGTCCGGAGCTTGAGTACGCGTTATGAGGCGCGAAGAAGCCGATGGTGTTGTAGCCCCAGTAGTTGCTCAGGCCTTTTTCCTGCAGGAAGCTGTCGTTGACGAACTGGTGGATCGGCATAAGTTCGATGGCGGTGACGCCGAGCTTCCTCAGATATTCGATGACCGATGGATATGCGAGGCCCGCGTAGGTTCCACGGATGTCCGGCGGCACGTCCAGGTTGAGATTGGTCATGCCACGCACATGGGCTTCGTAGATTACCGAATCATGGTAGGAGATGTTCGGATGTTGGTCGTTGCCCCAGTCGAAATACGGATTGACCACGGCCGATTTCATGGTATGCGGCGCGGAATCCAGCGTATTCATGCTGGTGACGTCCTCAGGGCTTTTGAACCAATACGAATAGAGGCTTTCGTCACCGTCGATGTTTCCCTCGATGGCTTTTGCGTACGGGTCGAGCAGCAACTTGTTCGGGTTGCACCGCAGGCCCTTTGCTGGATCATACGGACCGTACACACGATAGCCGTACCGTTGCCCGGGTTGTATTCCCGGCAGATAGTTATGCCATACGTAGGAGTTCTGCTCCGTCATTTCCACTCGGGTCTCACGGTCTTCCTCATCGAAAAGACAAAGCTCGACTTTCTGGGCCACTTGAGAGAAGAGGGCGAAATTCACGCCGGCGCCGTCGTAGCTCGCACCGAGTGGATACATCGATCCAGGTCTGATTTGCATAATTCAAGTATCGCACGTTTTGCGAGTTGAATTCGTTATTTCGTTTATTCCGGCGATTGTTTTTACAATTCGAAACCTGCAGGCCGCTATTGTTGCCGCATTCTGCGAATTTGCTCATGCAAAATGGCGATCTCCGAATTGGAGGCCGTGATGTGCGTGTCTCGTAGCTGCTTCCACGGGATCCAAGCAGATTCGACATGCTCGTCGGCGTCGAAATGCCGTTCGACGGCCTGCCAGTGGCGCAGGTGCACCACCATGATGTTGGCCAGTTCGTCGGTCATGCCTTCGGATGAATAGAATTGCCCGACATGGTCGATATCGCAACTGTTTTCGTCGATTGGCTCGACGCCGGTCTCTTCGCGCAGCTCACGCAATGCGGCCGCATCGACGTCTTCCCCGTCATCGATGAGTCCTGCCGGCAGACCGTAGGCGAAGGCGTCGCAGCCGACACGGTATTCTTGTTCGACCAAGTACAAATCCTGCGCGCAGTCATGCACCAGCATGACCACACAGGGCGCGTGCCGCATCACCTGTCTGCGGATCACGGTTTGTCCGCCGTCTCGTGTCTGCAACGCGATACGCATGTCCTCCACGCCGAAAATCGCGCCTTGATACACGTGCTCTCTGCTGAGTACTGTGGCCGGTCTGGTCATGTCCACGCCATCGCTGGATTCGTTCAGCGACATATCCATGCTGGTCATATCGGACATCGTCGTTCAGCGTTCCTGCCCGCAGGACGGCAGTACCAGATTCCAGGGATCGGTGTTCATGGAAATCCAGCGGACGGTGGGGATGTCTCCGGTCGCCTCAGATACGGCACGAGGCACATCGCCCATGGCGTATTGGAACCATATGGATTCGATGGCGCTGTGTGGCGTGTTGATGAACATCGGACGAACAGTGGCGTCGCCTCGGCCGAGTTCGATGTCCGCGGCACGCATGGACGCCTCATAGCGCGCCTGCTCGATGGCATCGGTCACCGGATGATGGCGCAGATCGCTGGTCACATACACATCGACGCCTGCGGCACGCACTTCATCGAACAGGGAATCGCCCGAGCCCGGCAATACCGCCACCGTGCCGATCGTCGCGTCAAGGTCGCCGCACACCTGCACGCCAAGTTCGGTGTATGGCAGCGCGTCGGCCACACGACGGGCGAAATCACGCAATGCGATCGGCTCCTGCAACCGGCCGACACGGCCCAATCCGACCGGATGTTCGGCTTTCGGATCTTCGATGGGTACCAGCGGACGCTGTTCGATCAGGCCGAACGCGTCGGCGGCGGCCATGCTGACTCCTCGGTAGGAGGCATCGGCATTGGTGTGCCCAACCCACAGCGCGCAACCGGCGAGGTTGAGCTTCCGGACGATCTCACCACGGAATCCTAGCCCGGAGACCGCATGCACGGAACGGAAGAACAGCGGATGGTGGCAGATCAGCAGGTCGATGCCTCCGGCGATAGCCTGGTCGATCACCGCCATGGATGGGTCCGCCGCGAACGCGATGTTGCGCACGTCGTGGCGAAGGTCTCCCACGATGAGTCCCGGCTCATCCCATTGTTCCGCGTATCGCAGCGGATACAGCGTTTCAAGCACATCCACGACCTGCTTCAGCGTTGCCACAATCTTCCTTCTTTCTTTTTTAATCAGCCTTCGATTATCCGACGGGAACGGATCAGTGGGCCGCCAATTGCCAATCGGAACCGATGCCCGTCGATACGTCCAACGGAACGGCCATGGTGACGGCATGCTCCATGGCATCCTTCACCAGCGCGGTGGCCTGCTTCTCCTCACCGGGCGCGATCTCCACCACAAGTTCATCATGAATCTGCAGTATGAGGCGACTTCCAAGGTTCGCTTCCTGCAGTGCGTCATACGCACGAATCATGGCGATTTTCATGATGTCCGCCGCCGAGCCTTGGATAGGCGCGTTCAACGCGGCGCGTTCGGCCGCGTCCCTCACGGCACGGTTCGGCGATTTGAGACCGGGGAAATACCTGCGCCTTCCGAAAATGGTTTCGGTATATCCTTTTTCGCGTGCGGACGAGACAAGCGATTCAAGGTATTCATGGACTTTGCCAAAAGTGGCGAAATACTGGTTTTTCAGCGATTCGGCTTCTTTGGGCTTGATCTTGAGCTGCTGGGCAAGTCCATACGTGCTCAGACCGTAGGCAAGTCCATAGCTCATCGCCTTGACGTGGCTACGCTGATCGGACGTGATGTCGTCAACGGGAATGCCGTAGACCAAGCTGGCCACATACTTATGGAAGTCCTTGCCGGAGCGGAAGGCCTCTATCAACGCCTCATCACCGGAAAGGTCGGCCATGATGCGCAGTTCGACCTGCGAGTAGTCGGAGCTCAGCAACGATTCGAAGCCCTCTCCCGGCACGAACGCGGATCGAATCTCACGACCTGCGGGATCCCGGTTCGGAATGTTCTGCAGGTTTGGATCGACGGAGCTCAATCGTCCGGTGGCTGCCACCGTCTGTTCGAAAGTGGTGTGGATGCGACCGTCATGACGGTTTGTGGCGTCGATCAACGTCTGCACGATCTGCTTGAGCTTGTTCTTTTCACGATGCATCAGCAACGCGTCAAGGAACTGGCATGCGCGGTCGTTATCGTACGAGCGGTCACGCAAGGTCTGCAATGCCGCGGCATTGGTGGTGTATGAACCGGACTTGGTTTTTTTCGTCGGTTTCAATCCCATGTCTTCGAACAGGATCTTCTGCAGCTGTTTGGGGCTTTGCAGGTTCACCTGCTCCCCCGCGAACTGCCACGCCGTTTCCTGTGCCTGGGCAGCGTCGGCGGCAAGTTGGTCGCGCATCTGCACCAGACGTGTCATATCCACTTGGGCGCCGACCTGTTCCATGCCATGCAGGACCTGAGAGACCGGAAGCTCAATGGATTTGAGGAGACCGAATTGTTCGCGCTTATCCAGCACACCGGCCAAATATTCGGCCAAAAGCCCCACGATTGCGGTGCGGGTGAGTATCAGCTCATCGTTCTTGGAATCGTTTTCCTCAGGCTCGTCGAAGTCCAAGGTCCCCTGTGTCGCGGCTTCGGCTTGTGCTTCGATGTGCAGATCAAGGAAATGGGCCGCAGCCTGTTCCAGCGTGTCCGCGTGGAAATCCGGGTGGGCAAGATATCCGGCGAGCTTGGTGTCGAACAATGGTTCCGGAAGTTCCACGCCGATGCTGCCCAGCAGATGCGCATGTTCTTTGTAACCGTGCACGACCATGGAATGGTGATAGCGGTCGAACAGCCTTTGCAGGCATTGCACCATATCCGGACTGAATACGTCGATGCGAATGGCTTCGCCGTGCACGGCGATCATCAATGCCGAAAGAGAGGCTTCTCCGGGTTTGCTCGTGCCTTCGGCGTAAAGCGTCCAGGACTGTTTCACCTTGTCCGTGCAGCGGGTCGAAGAATCGATTTCGAAGCCGAATTCCGGAATGTCGTTGGAGGAGCGTTCATGGCGTTCGTGCAGATGTTCCTGCACCACGGGGAAATGGTTTTGGACCCATGTCTCCACCACATGCGGATCGTTGACGTCTTCGACATGTGGCAGCCCGAGCTTGCTGGATTCGTGCACGTCCCCGGATGGTTTGTCCGCATTGAACGTTTTGAGCACGCGATTCTTGGTCCGAACACCGAATTCGAGCTTGGTGAATAGATCGTCGAGTTGACCAGCGTCGACTTGTCCAAATGTCAGGTCGGATACCGACACGCCAAGATCAAGGTCACGAACCAAAGCGTTCACGGAACGGTTCAGTTTGACCTGTTCGATGTTTTCGCGCAGGGCTTCGCCTTTTTTGCCGCTGATCTCGTCGGCGTGTTCGATGATCTGCTCAAGTCCGCCGTACTGGTTGATCCATTTGGCCGCGAATCCGTCGCCGACTCCGGGAACGCCGGGGATGTTGTCAGCGGTTTCTCCGCGCAAGGCGGCCAGATCCGGGTATTGCGCGGGAGAGACATGATATTTCTCCTGCACGGCATCCGGGGTCATATGTTTGAGGTCTTTGAAATGGTGGCCGGGATACAGCACGGTGATGTTGTCGTTGATCAGCTGGAAAGCATCACGGTCGCCGGACAGCACCAATGTGCGGTAGCCTGCCTGGTCGCCCATGCTGGCGAGCGTGCCGATCACATCGTCACCTTCGTAACCGGGTTTTTCGATGTATGTGACGCCCAAGGCCGTCAGCATCTGCTGGATTAATGGCAGCTGGCTGAGCAGTTCCTCGGGGGCCGCGTCGCGAGTTCCTTTGTACTGCGGCAGCATCTGGTTGCGGAACGTGCCGCCCTTCACATCGAATGCGACGGCAAGATGGTCTGGATGTTCGGCATCGATCACCTGCGAAAGCATGGTGGCGAATCCCCAGACCGCGTTGGTGGCCTGACCTGATGATGTACTGAAATTCTCTACGGGTAAGGCAAAAAAAGCGCGGAACGCCAAAGAATGGCCGTCAACGACCAATAGCGTTCCGCGTGAAGTGCCTTCCACAGTTGGTGTGTTAGCGCTCATCCTCTGCTTCCGACTTCTGTTCGCCATACTTGGCGATGATGGCCATGGCCAGACGCTTCTTCGGAATGCGCTGGTCCATGGAGGTCTTCTGAATCCAACGGAAAGCGCCCTGTTCGGAGAAGTCCGCCTTGTCCATCAGCAGGCCCTTGGCGCGGTCGACGAGCTTGCGCTCCTCCAGCGTTTCTTCGGCCTTCTTCAGCTGCTCTTCGGCCTTCTTCAGCTGTTCCTCGGTTTCCTGCAGTTTGGACTCGCTACGTTCGACATTGTCAAGCAGATCGTTGATTTCGGCGAAACGGCCCATGGCGACTTCCAAAGCCGGCAGCAGCTTGGATTCCTCATACGGCTTGGTGACATACGCCATGGCGCCAGCGCCCGTGGCCTTTTTGACCAAATCAGACTGGGAGAATGCCGTCAGCATGACGACCGGAGCGATGTTCTCATCACAGATGATGCCAGCGGCCTCGATGCCATCCATGCGAGGCATCTTGACATCCATGCACACCACGCTCGGGCGGAACTTACGGGTCAGTTCAACGGCTTCCTCACCGTTGGCGGCCTCTCCGACGACCTCATAGCCGTTATCCTCAAGCATGGCGACCAAATCCATGCGGTTTACGGATTCGTCTTCGGCAACGACGACGGTGCGCTTGTGCGCCTCGTTATTATTGGCAGAATCCGGCTCGGGAGCCGCAGCAGCTTGGAGCTCCTCATCAGTGAGTACTTCGTCCGGTTCCGTGGTCTTCTCTGCAGCCATGTCGGTCTCTTTCCACTGTCACACCCAAAGCCGGCCTAACATGCCCCAACCCGGGCCTGGATTGATATTGATTTCTTACGTGCCCTCGGTGGGACTCGAACCCACACTGCGCAGATTTTGAGGCTGCTTCCTCT